>Ga0307376_10000835_pt1 | contig 36219 bp, 33 predicted proteins | sample TR2MG_FD_202536 | JGI IMG/M metagenome (GOLD analysis project Ga0307376, IMG submission 202536) | Soil microbial communities from Risofladan, Vaasa, Finland - TR-2 | ecosystem: Environmental > Terrestrial > Soil > Coastal area > Acid sulfate soil | place: Finland: Risofladan, Vaasa | collected...
ATCCGGTCAAGTTCTGGCAATTGCTGTTGCTCGTTCAGCGCCTGCGCCATGCCAAACAGGCGCAGTTGGTTGAGTTGCTGGTAGGTGGGGTGATTCAACATGTTACTTCTCCTTTGGTTAGTGGTAAGGATACCCAAGCGCCTGCTGCATGCCATGGCTGATCGTGTAATTGTTGTCTTTGGCTTCAACGACGGCGACTGGCACGCCCGGCTCCCATGACAAAACGTAGTCAGCGAACTTCTTCTTTTTCTTATTGCGCGAAGACATGTTGCCGCGCACAACGACAGGGCCTGGCGTAAGTGTTACTTCACGACGAATCTGTGTCATTGGATCCCAACCTGCATTATTAACCGCAGGTGTGATAAACAGATCGCAGATATCCGACTCGCTGAGTGCTTTCTTCTCTTTACTATGCATCAATTAAAACCATGAGTTGAATGGAAAAGGATTGATTTTTTCTGTTGATCCAGCACCCTGATCAGCGGCGAATCCTAACAGATTTAGGTGCTTGATTGAGTGCGAATGCTGCTCCCGCAATATCGTGCAACAATTGAAACGGCTTACTCTGGCGTTGTTCCTTCAATTCGATCCGGTAGGTTCAAGGCACAAGATGCAAGACTGTTGCCGGACCTTATCAATGATGGCGAATAATGGTTAGACCATCAACACGCGCGGTTACTCAGCCGAATCCTTTATCACCTTGGCTAGGTAGTGATGGTCGTCCCATGCTTCGAGGTGCCAGCCGCCAGTCTCATGGCTATCGAAACGAAACCAGTTGAGTGCGCAGTTGGGAATATTGAAGTCTCGCGGCGCATGCAACGGCTTGCCGGTGGCTTTGCGGTAGAGGATGTCGAGCACGCCGCCATGTGTGACGGCGGCGATGGTCTGCCCGGGGTGGTGCTTCGTCATTTCCTGCACGGCGGCTTCAACGCGCTCGGTCAAGTTGTGCATGCTTTCACCGGTGTCGAAATCATAGTCGGGGTCGCGCGCGAGGTAGCGGGCATGCGCTTCGGGCTGGCTCACTTTGCCTTCTGCCGCGGTGAGTCCCTGGAAGATGCCGAAGTGTCGTTCGCGCAGTTGCGGCAGGATTTTGATGTCTAGGCCGCGCCGTGCGGCGAGCATGTTGGCGGTGTCGCGTGCACGCATCAGGTCGCTGCTGTAGATGGCGTCGAAGTTGTGGTGCGCGGCATTGAACGCCATCGCCAGCGCCTGGGCGCGGCCGGTTTCGTTGAGCGGGATGTCGATCTGGCCCTGGATGCGTTTTTCGACGTTCCAGTCGGTTTCGCCATGGCGGATGAAGCAGATGCGTGTGGACATGATGGGGTTGGCGAGATATGCGGGTTCTCGCCATGTTATTTAAATTTTACGCACAATGCGACAGGAGGTTTATTGTCGCACGGTTTTCAGGGAGTGGTTTCAGGCCATGAAATTCTTTGCTGTATCTGGCCTGAAATTTTTTACTTGATCCGACTCTCCCGTGCCGGGCTCAACAGAATATGGGGTACGATTTTTCAGCTGGTATCACCGGTGTATTGTTCGCAACTGGCATCCGCCGAAAGATACAGCTCATGAAGGTCGCAGATGCCGTCGTCCTTGCGGACCGAGGCATTCCCCGAACTCAGGGTGTTGAGTCCCGGGTAGACGCTTTCCATATATTTGGGTGAATTATGAAAGTGCACACAAGTGAAACAACACTGGGCTTCACTGGATTTAAGCATAGTCAAATATCCTCTAGTAAATGAAGATCCCGTCCCGGAGCGTATTCACTCGCGGGACGGGCATGGCGGGTTTAGTGGCTCATGTTCGACCAGTAACTGGCGAACACGATGGTTGAAAGCACAAAACCAAGGATCACGTTGACGACCACACCGGAGGTGAAGGCAATGAATGGTTTCATGCCGGCGTTGGCCAGCTCCCTGAAGCGTGTCGTCAAGCCGATACTAAAGAAGCAGAAGATGAATGCCCAGGTGCGCAGATCCTTGATCGGGCCCACCATTTCCGGCACCACCGTCTTTTTGAAGTCGGCCTGGCCATAGTGCGTGGCGATGAGCGTCACGATGATCGAGGCCAGCAAGAATCCGATCACGAACTTGGGAAAGCGCCACCATATCTCGGCGGGATTCGGTTTCGTCCCGGCCTTGACCTCCCAGCGGGTGGTGGCAACGATGGCCAGGACGAATGCCCAGATACCGATCCACACATCGCGGCCCACGACCTTCATCAGGGTGAACGCCTGCACTGCGTCTCCCGCATTGCCGGCGATACCAGGCTGGCCCGCATAACCGTCATAGGTATTGGCAGCGGCAAAACCGGCGGCATCCGCGAATTCGGATGTGCCGATCCAGGCGCCGGCTACACCGACAGGCAACTGCATGCTCTTGGATACCAGTGGCAGCACAAAGATCATCACGATGGCCCAGACGATAACCAGGGTGATCGCAATCGGCGCATGCTCTTTCTTGGCACCAACCGCACCGGCGATCGCAATTGCGCCCGATACGCCGCACACCGCGCCACCGGCACCCAGGGTTGCGGCCAAACGGCGGTCAATCCCCATTTTGGTGGCGGTAAAGTAGATCACGCCAAAGGTGGTGATCGAGACGATGGACGCCTGCAGGATGGCGGTGGGACCGGCCCACACGATCAGGGTGAACGGCAAGGTGGCACCCAGCAGCACGATACCGGTCTTGATGTAGTACTCGACCCGGAACCCGGTATCCATCCACTTTGGCAGCCCGATCAAGTTGGAGATGATCAAGCCCAGCAACAATGCCAGCAAGGGAGGTTCAAGATTGAGATTGACGACCGTCTTGTTCTGACCGACCACGAAAATGATGATCGAGCAAATATAGATGAACAGGAACGATGGATAGAACTCGGAAAGCTTGAATCCCAGCGCCCTGATACTGATCCCGAAGATAACCGACCACATGACGAATTGGGCGATGTATTGGGTGATGTGGCCGGCGAAGTGTTGCGTTACCACTGAGAAATCGGTCCACTTGCCCGGCGGCAGGATCGAGATCCATTTGATGCTCGAGCCGTTTATGAAAAACAGATAGGCGACCGCAACGATACCCAAACCGAGCCAGATCGCCCACCAATCTTCCTTGAGATACAACTCCTTCCAGCCCATGCTGCGGACTTTCTGTGGTTCACCGCTTTCGTTCCAGGAATCCTGTGTATTGCTCATGGTATAGCCCTCCCTATGTTTATTTTTTAGTTTGAATTTGCGTGACAAATTTTATAAAAATAACACTGCGAACAAGCCTGCCAACCGTTTCACTGTTAACCACCCCCTTTCCGGCGTTGCTGATGTATTTCAGATGAATAAAGACTCGCGCATGCGTCGCGTTGCTTTTCGCTACCCGATGAAATTCAACCGGGAATAGAAAATTACGGCCGGATCCGGTTACGGACCAATGCCATGGCGACGATAATCAATACTGGGATGGGAATTGCGTTGGAAAGCTGACTGAAAATACCAAGGTGATCGTTGCTCATAATGCCCCCTCAATTAAGTTTGGACGACAGCTAATGAACTTGATATTTTTATTATTGGGATATTTTTATTATTGGTAACACACGGGCGCGCGACTGGCCGCTATGTGGAGCGGATTAGACGACACAAATCAGCGCTTTGCAAGCTTCATTAACAAAAGGCAAGGTGCAAGGGAGATGAAGACAAGCGATAATAAGCAAAATGCCCCCGTCCACCATTACCAAACAACCCGACAGCAACATGAGCCCAAAGGCCTGGTATCAGGCCGCCAGCCTGTTGCCGGACTTTGTCCATGATGCCGCGCAGGCCGCGGCGATCGAGGAGCTGGATGTGCTGTGGCACCAGCTGGTGGATTTCAAATCCAAACGCAACCAGTTCCTCGGGCGCAGCCTGCTCAGCCCGGATGTGCCCAGGGGTTTGTATCTGTGGGGCGGGGTCGGGCGCGGCAAGACGTTATTGATGGATGCGTTTTATGCCAGCCTGCCGTATCGCCGCAAGCGCCGCATCCACTTTCACAATTTCATGGCCGAGGTTCATCGCGAGATGAAGGCGCTGTCCGGCGAGGACGATCCGCTGATCGCGCTGGCCGACAACATCGCCAAAACCACCCGGCTGTTGTGCCTGGACGAGTTTCACGTCGACGACATCGCCGACGCGATGATACTGGGGCGGCTGATCACGGCGCTGTTCGAGCGCGGCGTGGTGCTGATGACCACGTCCAATATTCCGCCCGACAACCTGTACGCGCACGGTTTGCAGCGCAAGAACTTCCTGCCGGTGATCGAGTTGCTCAAGCGCGAGCTTAAGGTGATGCACATCGAAAACGGCAGCGACTACCGCCTGCGGGCGATGACCCGCGAGCCGTTGTTCCTGGTAGGGAAAAATGAGCCTGATGCGGCCGACAACGAGACGCGCATGGCGGCGCTGTTCGACAAGATCGCCGGGCAGTCGCTGCAGGACGACACGCATATCGGGGTGCTGGGACGCATGATCCCGGTGAAACGGGTCGCGCATAATGTGGTGTGGTTCGATTTCAGGGAGCTATGCGGCGGCGCGCACTCGCAAACCGATTACCTGGAGATTGCCCACCGCTACCCGACGGTGTTCGTGTCGCACATCCCCAGATTGACCGAGGATTTTGCGTCCGAGGCGAGGCGCTTTACCTGGCTGATTGACGTGTTTTACGACAACCATGTCAGGCTGGTGGCGACTTCTGCGGTGCGACTGGAAAATGTGTTTACCGATGACATGGCAGCCGGCGAATTTTCACGTACCGCCAGCCGCCTGACCGAGATGCAAACCCTGCATTACTTGAAGCAGCTGCATCACTCGCAGCGGGTTACGCTGAACGGTGATGCGGAGCAAAACATGTAGGAGGCGTTAAGCGTAGGAGCACTAAAAGTAGGCAATCTGCTATCTGCTGAAGCAGAGGCAGAGTTGTCACCGGGCCATGCCCGCAAACAAAATATCAATCGCGGGCATGGCCCGCTCCTACAACTGCCGTCTAGCCGTTCTTAGCCATAAGCGCCCTGGCTGCAACAACAAATTCCTCGGCCTTTATTTCGTCTATGGTCAGCTTGATCACCTTGCCGCAGCTGTCGATGGTGTGCATCAGCGCGGTATTCGAATCCTCGGTTTCATTGATTTTGCGGATGATTTTTTGAGACTGGTCACCGAGTAATCCTATCGCCAACGCCGCCAATTGCCGCTTGATCGACGAGCCACCGGCAGCCGACTTGATGGTTGGCGACATTGCCGCAATTGCCCCAACCGGCGCCATCAGCCCCATTTCCTCCAACATCTCCAGCGAGTCTTCAAGAAGCTCCAGGCCTTCGCCCTTTTTCAACAGCTCTTTAAGGGTAGAGCGGCCATCCACCAGTATCAGGGCATGGCGCAGGTTAGTGGGGATATCCCGTGCATCGAATCGCTCCTTGCCCTTTTCGGTCTTGGCGTAAACGGTATCCGGATTCATTTCGATTATGCCGATAGCTCTTCAATGATCCGAAAAATCAGCTTGACGGTTATCACCACATAGATCGCGCCGAAGAAGAAAATCAGCGACGCCATCAGGGTAACGAATTGTGGAGGCAACAGACCAAAGAACGGGGTTGTCAGGTAACCCAGTGTAAACAGGACCACCAGCAGGGTGAGAAATTTCCAGTTCTTGCCGACCACTCCGCCGGGAACCTGCTTGCCCAGCTTGAATACCAGGAAAAGGCAATAAATCATGACAAAAATTGCAGCGATACTAATTCCGGTGCTGATATCAAATTTCATTTTTCTTACCTCTCCCTGTTATTAAAATTATGGTGTTGTAGTCGTCTCTGCCTTTTAAAATATGCTGCATGATATGCCGTTTCGGCCATTGCGTGCCGGAAATTACGGCCCTGTCGCAAGATTCTCAAATTGAATTTTCCGGGTTCTTCGCGCGGGTTTGGGCGCAGGCCCGCAAACAATTTGTGGCAATAGTATAACTCGGTTGGAAACAAGTCTAGCCGTTCGCTTATTTCGTAACAAGATTCATAAGTGACACCTAAACGCCGAATCGGCAGTGCATGCAATGCAGGTATTACCGGTTCACCTCCCGCTTTCCAATATGCGCGATAGACGCCGATGGTGTCATGTCATCCATCCGTCCGGCTGTCGCGTTGATGGCTGGCAGGATCATTTCGATAAATTTTCGCTGAAATTTTTTAACCACAGAGAAGGAGCAATGCATATGAAAACTGTGTCTGCGCCATGCGGCGTTCAAATGAAATGGCTTGCGGTGCTTGCCGGTGTGTTCTGTCTCGTCATCGCGACGGGTGCATCGGCTGAACAAAATGCCAGGCCCTGCGCGGCAGATGCGGCCAAGCTTTGCCAGGGCATGCAGCCGGGCGGCGGACAGGTGGGCAAATGTCTCAGGGCACATGCCAGCGAATTGTCGCCCGAGTGCAAGGACAGCATGGGAAAAATGAAAGGCAAGGCGAGAAGCTTCAGGCAGGCCTGTGGAAAGGATGCGCGAACGTTCTGCAAGGACGAGAAACGCGGTGGTGGCAGGATCGTAAAGTGCCTCACCCAGCATCAGGATGAATTGTCGCCGGCCTGCAAGGACATGATGAATCGACCAATGGGCAAAAAATAAAGCTTGGTTGTAGGAGCACTAAAAGTAGGCTATCTGCTGAAGCAGATAGCAGATAGCCTGCTTTTAGTGCTCCTACAACACCAAATTTTCTTACAATCAGTGTCAAATTCAATCTAATTTATGGCCAGTTGTTTACAGCGGCGAGATCAGTACGCTCGTGCGCAGTTTCTTCAACTGGTCGCGGAATTCGGTGGCTTTCTCGAACTCCAGATTCTTCGCGGCTTGCAGCATGGCTTTTTCCAGCCGGGTGATCTCTTTGGATACTTCCTTTGCGCTCATCGCCAGGTATTTCGCCTGTTCCTGCGCGGCCTTTTGCTCGCCGCGCGCGACATCCGGCTCGTACATGCCCTCGATGATGTCCTTGATGCGTTTCTGCACGCCCTGCGGGGTGATGTTGTTGGCGAAGTTGTGCGCGACCTGCTTGATACGGCGCCGCTCGGTTTCGTCGATGGCGCGTTTCATCGAGCCGGTGATCCGGTCCGCATAGAGGATCGCCTTGCCGTTGATGTGGCGCGCGGCACGGCCGATGGTCTGGATCAGCGAGCGCTCGGAACGCAGAAATCCTTCCTTGTCGGCATCGAGTATCGCGACCAGCGACACCTCGGGAATGTCCAGACCCTCGCGCAGCAGGTTAATGCCTACCAGCACGTCGAACATGCCCAGGCGCAGGTCGCGGATGATCTCGACGCGCTCGACGGTCTCGATGTCGGAATGCAGGTAGCGCACCTTGATGCCGTGCTCGGAAAAATAATCGGTGAGTTGTTCCGACATGCGCTTGGTCAGGGTGGTGACCAGCACGCGCTCGCCCTTCTCCACGCGCAGATTGACCTCGGACATCAGGTCGTCCACCTGGTTGATCGCGGGACGCACTTCGATCTGCGGATCGACCAGCCCGGTGGGGCGCACCACCTGCTCGACCACCTGGCCGGCGTGTTCCGCCTCGTACACCGAGGGGGTGGCGGATACGAACACGCTCTGGCGCATGATCTTTTCGAATTCGTCGAAGCGCAGCGGGCGGTTGTCCATCGCGGACGGCAGGCGGAAGCCGTAGTTGACCAGGTTTTCCTTGCGCGCGCGGTCGCCTTTGTACATGGCACCGATCTGCGGCATCATCACATGGCTTTCGTCCATGAACATCAGCGCGTTGGGCGGCAGGTAATCGATCAGCGTCGGCGGCGGTTCGCCGGCGTTGCGCCCGGACAGGTGGCGCGAATAATTCTCGATGCCCTTGGTGAAACCGATCTCGTTGAGCATCTCCAGGTCGTGGCGGGTGCGCTGCTCGATGCGCTGCGCCTCGACCAGTTTGTTTTCGCGCTGGAAGAACGCGATGCGCTCGGCCAGCTCGACCTTGATGGTTTCGATCGCGGACACCACGGTGCTGCGCGGCGTGACGTAATGGCTGGACGGATACACGGTGTAGCGCGGCACCTTCTGCAGGATGCGGCCGGTGAGCGGATCGAACAGCGACAGGGTTTCCACCTCGTCGTCGAACAGCGTGACGCGCAGCGCATCCTCGCCGCTCTCGGCCGGGAAGATGTCGATCACGTCGCCGCGCACGCGGAATTTTCCGCGCGAGAAATCGATCTCGTTGCGCTCGTACTGCATCTCGATCAGGCGCTTGATCACGTCGCGCTGGTGCATCTTTTCGTTATGGCGCAGGTGCAGGATCATGCCGTGGTAATCGACCGGATCGCCGATGCCGTAGATCGCCGAGACGGTCGCGACGATCACGCAATCCTCGCGCTCCAGCAGCGCCTTGGTGGCGGACAAACGCATCTGCTCGATCTGCTCGTTGATGCTGGAATCCTTCTCGATGAACACGTCGCGCGACGGCACATAGGCCTCGGGCTGGTAGTAGTCGTAATAGGAGACGAAATACTCGACCGCATTTTCGGGAAAGAAATCGCGCAGCTCGGAATACAGCTGCGCCGCCAGCGTCTTGTTCGGCGCCATCACCATCGCCGGGCGGCCAAGCTGCGCGATCACGTTGGCCATGGTGAAGGTCTTGCCCGAGCCTGTCACGCCGAGCAGGGTCTGGAACGACAGCCCGTCGCGTATGCCCTCGACCAGTTGCGCGATGGCCGCGGGCTGGTCACCTGCCGGTTCGAACGGCTGGTGCAGGCGATAGGGACTGTTGGGGTAAGTTTTGATGGCCATAGTGAGCCGTGTATTGTAATGGCAAAGAATGATTTGCCAAGAAACAAAGTTCACGGCACGATACGGTCCCAGCAAACTTTACCCTGCCTCTTCAATGTCGTTTGACGCACCCGACAACTCCGGACCGGAATTGCCCGCGAATTTGCACGCATTGCTGCTCGATTCGCTCGAAGAGCAAATCGCCGTGATCGACAGCAGCGGCACCATTATTTATGTCAATCGGGCGTGGAATGAATTCGGGATAGAGAACGGGCTGGCCTCCGGATCATTTGGCGCCGGCAGCAATTACCTGGATGTGTGCAATACCTCGAGTTCCGGCGGCGACAAGCTTGCCGGCAAAGCGATGCTTGGCCTGCGTGAGGTACTGGAAGGCAAGCGCGCTTCAAGCTACTTCGAGTATCCCTGCCACAGTCCCGAAGAAAAACGCTGGTTCATGATGCGCGTGACTCCGCTGCAAAATCCCGCGCGAAACCTGTTCGTGATTTCGCACCACAACATCACGCAGCGCAAGCTGGCCGAAGAGACCGCAGAACACCTGTCCCTGCACGACCCGCTTACCGGCCTGGCCAATCGCAGGTACTTCGACCAGTTATTCAGCAACGAATGGCGGCGCAATTACCGCGATCGCACGCCGGTAAGCTTCATCATGTTCGATCTCGATCATTTCAAGGACTACAACGACGATCTCGGGCATCCTGCCGGCGATCAATGCCTGATCAAGGTGGCGCGTGTACTGGATGCGCATACCCGCCGGCCGGGCGATCTTGCCTTCCGTTATGGCGGTGAGGAATTCGGTGTATTCCTGGGGAATACCAGCCTGCCGCAGGCGCATGCAATTGCCGAAAAAGTGCGCAGGGAAATTTTCGATTTGGGAATCTTCTATTGCGACACAAGGCGGCTGACTGTAAGTGCGGGCGTGGCTTTTGCCGTCCCGAGCCAGGACCAGGACTTCGGGGTTCTGATCAAGGAAGCGGACAACGCGCTGTATCGCTCAAAACAGGCGGGACGCAACCAGACCACGGGTTAAACCGGTTAACGCTGCCCGCAATCATGCCCCGATCCTGACGCGAAGCCGCCCGAGCAGGCCCAGGAAATTGACCGACTGTATCTTTTCCTGGGGATCGCTGATCGGTGCGACTGTCTGGCGTTTCTGCAATTCGGGCTGGTTGCGCAGCACGTGGAAACGCTCCAGCATGGATTCCAGGTTGCGCGCCAGCAGGCCTTTGCTCAACGGTTTGGGCAGGAAGCGGGTGATCTGCGCCTGGTTGATCAGCTCGATCAGGCGTGAGGTGTCGTTGAACGAGGTCACGATGATGCATTGGGTGCTTGGATTGAGCTGCTTGATGGTCTTGAGAATGTAGCCGACATTGGTCTTGCCCAGCATCAGGTCGGAAACGACGACCGACACATCCTGTTTTGCCAGTTCTTCCATTGCATGCTGGGCATCGGCGGCCCAGATGATCTCGCAACGGTCCGACAGGGTCTCGTGCACTGCGCGGGCGGTGGCCTCGTCGTTATCCATGATCAGAACGCGCGGCTTCGCGGCGCTGGTAGCGGCATCGTGCGCATGCGGCTGCACGGTAAAACTGGCCTCGGCGATCGCCGCAGCCTCGGCCACCACATTCTTGACCTCTTCGGCATCCCACGGCTTCATCAGGTAACGGAATACTTCGCCCTCGTTGACGCTGGCGATGGAGGCATCCAGATCGGAATAGCCGGTGAGCAGGATGCGCATGGTGGCCGGCGACACTTCGCGGGCGTGACGCAGCAGTTCGGAGCCCTGCATCACCGGCATGCGCTGGTCGCTGACGACCACATGCACGCGCTCGTCGCGCAATATCCCGATCGCTTCCCTGGGGTCGGTGGTCATGCGCACCTGGTAGCCGCCGAAAAACAGCATGCGCAGCGAACGCAGGATGCGTTCTTCGTCGTCGACCAGCAGTAGGGTTGGTTTGCTCATGGTTTTCTCCTTGTGTTATACCGCCGCCTCCAGCTCCGCAGGTTGATGCTTGGCTTCCGGCGGCTCGATCGGCAACCTGATTTCAAAGCGGGTGCCCACACCAACGTGTGATTCAACCCGAATTTCCCCGCCGTGCTTCGCGATAATTTGATGGCTGATCGCCAGCCCCAGACCGGTGCCTTCGCCGACCGCCTTGGTGGTAAAGAACGGATCGAAGATGCGCGAGAGTATTTTTTCCGGAATGCCCTTGCCGTTGTCGGCCACGCTGACGTACACCGATTTGTCCACGGACCAGCTCCGGATTAACAGCCTGCCTTGCTCTTCCATCGCCTGCGCCGCATTGGTGAACAGGTTCAGGAATACCTGGTTGAGCTGTGACGGGGCGCAGGTAATCCTGGGCAGGTCGCCCAGTTCCCTGACGATGCTGACCTTGTCCTTGAGCACGTTGCGGCCGATATTGAGGGCGCTCTCGATACAGTCGTTCAGGCTGACCGCTTCGGTGGCTGCCGCATCCATGCGCGAGAAGTTTTTCAGGTTCAGCACCAGTTCGGAAATCTGGGCAATCCCGTACAATGAATCTTCCATCAACCCGTGCATCTCGCCGAGCATCTCACGGGCATTCATGTCATGGCGAAACGCCGAGATTTGCTGCATCAGCGCAGCAATCCCCGCCTCGGTCGCCTGTTCGTCCAGCAGGGCATCTACCAGTGTCTCGTAGCTGGCGATCATGGACTGCACCTGCTGGAATAACTCCTGGCCCACTGCGACATTGTTCTGGACATAGCCGAGCGGTGTATTTATTTCATGCGCGATACCCGCCACCATCTGGCCCAGCGATGCCATCTTTTCCGATTGCACCAGGGCAAGTTGCGAGGACTTGAGCCGGACATTGGCCTGTTCGAGCTCCCGGGTGTTGGCCCGCATCTGCACTTCCATCGTATTCAGCAGATCCATCACAAAACCGACCCCGATATAGTCACCGTGCCGGGTAATGATGAAATCCTCGGTGAGCGGATATTTCATGTTGGCTGCAATATGCTGCGCGGCAACCGCAAGCGGCTGATCCAGCTCCACCAGCAGCGGTTTATCGTTGAGAAATTCGCGGATCGGGCGCTTGCCGTGCAGCTCGCGCGCATAGCGCTTGAGGTAGATATCCATGAAACGATAGCGGCTGATCACCCCGACCGGGCGGCGGTTTTCCACGACCGGCAAAGACAGCAGCTTTTCATATTTTTGCTCTGAAAACAGCCCGGCGACTTGTTCGAGCGTGCATTCCGGCGATATTGCATCGATCGAATTGATCAGCGAATCTATTTCGATGTCTGAGTGGTTGTTCTGGCGCATAAATCCTCCTGACCAGATTCTATGAACCTAATATGACGGGAATGTTAAACAGGCGGGAAAATTGCTTTGCCCGGGCCGATCCTTGACAACATCGTGGAAATCCATTCTTTTTGCAGCGCGGGTATAATTCTCTCCATCTCATAACAAAGGAAATATCGTGACCCTCTCCACTCGCGTACAGGCCATCAAGCCTTCCCCCACCCTTGCCGTAACCGCGCGCGCGGCGAAGCTGAAAGCCGAAGGCAAGGACATTATCGGGCTGGGCGCGGGCGAGCCGGATTTCGATACGCCGCAGCACATCAAGGATGCGGCGATCGCCGCGATCAACAAGGGTTTCACCAAATACACCGCGGTGGGCGGCACGCCGTCGCTGAAAGCCGCGGTAATCGCGAAATTCAAGCGCGACAACGGGCTGGATTACACCGCGAAACAGATCCTGGTTTCGTGCGGCGGCAAGCAGAGCTTTTTCAACCTGGCATTGGCGGTGATCAATCCAGGTGACGAGGTGATCATTCCCGCGCCTTACTGGGTGTCGTACCCGGATATCGTGCTGATCGCGGAAGGCAAACCGGTGATCGTGCATGCGGGTATTGAGCAGGGCTTCAAGATGACGCCCGCGCAGCTGGAAAAGGCGATCACGCCCAAAACCAGGATGGTGGTGATCAACAGCCCGAGCAACCCGTCCGGTGCGGTTTACACGCTGGCCGAATTGCAGGCGCTCGGCGCGGTGCTGCGCAAACATCCGAATATATTGATCTCGACCGACGACATGTACGAGCACATCGCGCTGACCGATGCGAAGTTCGTGAACATCCTGAATGCCTGCCCCGATTTGTATTCGCGCACCATGGTGCTGAACGGGGTTTCCAAAGCCTACGCGATGACCGGTTGGCGCATCGGCTATGCCGGGGGGCCGGAAAATATCATCACTGCGATGGAAAACGTGCAGTCGCAGAGTACCTCGAACCCGACTTCGATCTCACAGGTGGCTGCAGAGGCCGCGCTGAACGGCGACCAGGGTTGCATCGCGCCGATGCTGAAGGCGTTCCGCGAGCGGCATGTGTTTGTGGTTGAGACGCTGAACAAGATTCCGGGATTGAAGTGCATCATGGCGGGCGGAGCGTTCTACGCTTTCCCGGATGCCAGTGCCGCCATCGCCAAGTTACACAAGCAAGGCACGATCAAGGAAGCCAACGACATCGCGCTTTCCGAATATCTGCTGGTGGAAGCAGGCGTGGCCGTGGTGCCGGGCTCGGCCTTCGGCAGCGAGGGCTACATCCGTTTATCGTTCGCCACGTCCATGGAAAACCTGAAGAATGCGCTGCAGCGTATCGCCAAAGCGCTGGGGTGATCTTTAAGGGGTTATAGCCAAGCGCGGCTCAGGGCTCATACACCAGCGTCGGGTTGTCGATCGCGCCGGCCAATTTCAGGTCGGCGCTGGTTTGGCCATTCAAAGCCATATTAACTTTCATCTTTCCCGACAGTTGTTGGTTGCTGATATCAAAAGCGGCGAGCGCGCTCATTACCCCCCCATTGATTTTGACCTGGGTGAAATGATAACCGCCCTTCGCATAACTAAAGTCGCCGCTTAGCCCGTCGTAATGTGTCCTGCCTCCGGGCAGGTTTTGCGTGCTGTGCATCCGCGCCGTTTCAACGATATCCAGTCCGCCGATCAGCCCATCGGCCGAGGAAAAATTGCCCTCCAGCACGGCGGAATCGGTCAGGCCGGCCAGATCCGTCGAGTTCATCCTGAAATGCGCCGCACCGTCAACGCTCCCATCCAGCAATTTGGTGAAATCCTTCATCGCCATCTTCTTGGCAGTCAGTGTTCCGTCTGCATGCCAGCCTGAATTCCAGCTGATGCGCGCATTCCCCTGCAGCGTGCCTTCCAATATTCTGCCATCGAATTCGCTGATCAGCAGTTGATCGCCTGATATCTCCCCCTTTGCATCCAGCTCATCGAAATTCCAACTCGGCAACAACGGCAGCGCGCTTGCGCTTACCTTGATATCGGCCAGCAGTTTGGCTCCCGGTGCCGAATTGATGCTCACCGTGTATTTGCCGGCATTGGCGCTCAATTGGGCATTGGTAAATTTGCCTGCAGGACCGAAATTCAATTGGCCATCAATACCGGTCAACTGAAATGCGTCCGCATCCAGCGTGCCCTGGCTGATGGTCATGCTGCTTACCGGAAACTGTGTGCTGCCGGCCAGTTTTTGCAGCCAGGCAGCCGAGTCACGCAATGCGATGCCCCTGACTTTGACATTCTCAAAGTCGACACTGCTGATCGGTTTACTGTCGCCGAACACACCCAGAATTTCAAAATTTATTTGCGCGGTCGCGGCCTGAAACTGCTTCGCATCACCGATATATATCTCGCCCAGATCCAATCGCGGCGTGGGAAGAAAGCGGCCGGACAAATACCCCAGATGCACCGGCTGATGCAATTCGTCGGATAGCAGTTGCTGGACCCTGGGCATGTAATCGCGCATCGGCAAAAAGTAAGGAATGACAAACAGCGCGCCAACCAGCAGCACCAGCAGGAATATCCCAAGCATGAGGAGACTGCCAGCCAGCTTGTTCCAGGCGAAAGGCTTGCGCAGTGAACGCGCAGCGTGCTGTGCATGCTCGGCACGCGGAGTTTCGGGGAGGTGTTCGGATAGATGAGCGGCTCGTTCGGCATGGGTTCGTGCTGCTTCCAGCGCCCGTTGCTCGGCCTCGGCCCAGACTTTGGCCTGGGCATCCGCCAGCTCTTTGGTGCGGGCTTCCTCTGCCAAACGCGCCCGGTTTTCGCGATCGTTTTTTTCTCTGGCCGACTTATCCCTGGCCGATTTTTCCTGGCTGGCCCTATTCTCGGCCGCTGCAACGTCCAGCAGAGGGGGAGCAGCGTTCCCTGCCGCTGGAATTTCTTCCGCAGGCCGGGCCGGTTCAGCGGCGACACCGGCATGCCGTTGTTTGGGCAGTTCGGCCGGCAGCGCCGGTTGATCCACATTGAATGAGTCAAAAGCAAATGCATCCTGTTTCACGGACGCAGATGCGGTTTCCCCGGAACCGGATTTTTGGGCAGGACCCGACTTTTTCTGCGGCTCGGCGGGTTGCTGAAATTCATCAATTTTAAATTCATCGAACGCAAATGATCCGGTCTTGCCAGCGGTGTCACCGCTTGCTTTATCTGCTTTGGCATCAATCTGTTCACGTACAAGTGCAGCTATACGCGCCTGCTCGGCTTCTTCCTCGGCTTGTTTGCGGGCGGCTTCCTGGGCTTGCGCTTCAAGCAGGGCCGCGGCTTCAAGCTCCGCCTTGCGCCTTGCCAGTTCCAGTTCAATCTGTCGTTGTGCGGCTTCTTGCTCCGCCTTGACTCGGGCCGCTTCCTTTTCAATCCTGATGCGCGCTGCTTCCTGTTCAGCCTTGATGCGTGCGGCCTCGGCTTCCTTGCGCGCACGTTCCTCGGCCTCGATACGAAGGGTTTCCTGTTCCGCCTTGATGCGTGCGGCTTCGGCTTCCTTGCGCGCGCGTTCCTCGGCCTCGAGACGGAGTCTGGCTTCCTGGGCTGCTTTCAGTTTGGCGGCTTCCAGTTCTTCACGCACCCGCCTGGCTTCCTGTTCCGCCTTGATGCGTGCGGCCTCTGCTTCCTTGCGCTCGCGCTCCGCGGCCTCGAGACGTAGCCTGGCTTCCCGCTCGACTTTCAGCTTGGCGGCTTCCAGTTCTTCGCGTACCCGCCTGGCATCCTGCTCTGCCTTGATGCGCGCAACTTCTGCTTCGCGCTGCTCCCTGGCTGCAGCTTCAATACGCTGCCTGGCCTCCTGTTCGGCGTTGCGCAAGAGGGCTTCGGCATCTTGCTTTGCCCTTATTTTTTTCGCTTCGCTTTCAAGTCTTGATTTTTTTTCTTTCTCGTCCCGCAACTTTTCGGCCTGGCCGTCGCTTGCAGGAACTTGACGCGTGGGCGTGTTAAAGCCGGACATGAAATCCAATTCGTCCGAACTCTTATTCGTCCCGGCCGGTTTTCGCGGGGTTGCGATTTTGACGGGAATGACCATTTGGGGAGGCATGGACGGCTTGGAAATTTTGCCGGCAAAATTCTTTTCCTGAATCAGGCCGGATTTATCCAGTTCTTCAAACATCTCGGCAAGGCTTGCCCGCATGCTGGGTGCAGCCCGCTTGCTGATTTCACCGAAAGTTGAGACTCCGTTCACCATCGACAGGGCGCGTTTGACGTCACCGGAAAGATGGGAAGTCCGGCTCTGCACCTGTTCCTCGCCTGCGCTGGTTCTGACGAAAATGGTTTTATTGTCCATGCCCTATTCTATCTGATAGCGCGTTTGTATTATGATTTTAAATCATTTCGTTATGGCTGTTCTGAGAACAGGTAACCGGATGTTTCCAAACTCGCGATTATCGTATGTCACAAAAATATTCTGGACAACTATTATTTGTATTTGCACTTGCACAACTATGCTGTAAGCGCGCAGGCATTCTTAATCCGTGTAAACACCCGGCACAATAATCATGCTGTCAGCGCAACCGCAAACACGGCAAAGCGGGCGGGGAACGGGAATTACAATACTGAAAGCCTAATTGAGGTTGACCGGGCATGGCAAAATCACTATCATGCGCACCTCTTCATTCCCTGATAGCTCAGTTGGTAGAGCGACGGACTGTTAATCCGCAGGTCCCTGGTTCGAGTCCAGGTCGGGGAGCCAGATCACCAAGCAAGCCTCAACCCAATCGGGGAGGCTTTTTTTACAGTTTTCCCTGTAGCGGAATCGCGATAAAAACGGGATTTTGCACAGGTTTGCCAAAGCCACGCTAATTCTTTCCGGCTCGTTTATCATAGACCCGGGTTTGGCAGATACAATACATCGTTAATAATATGCCAAGGGGCGATATTGAACGTTGGAACGGGATCCAATCGATTGCGTAGCGCCTGCAATTTGTTTATCTGGCTGGTTCGACCATGACTAAGACAATGACAAAGAATATGGTTTGGCGATTTTTTCTGGTCTTGGTGGAGATTCTCATCGTCACCTATCTGGATTACAAAGAGGCGGGAACATACTTTTCCCTCGATGTGCTGTATTGCCTGCCGGTCATCCAGGCTGCGCAGATTGGCGCAATCCGGACGCTGCGCCGCTCCGATACCCAGACTTCCACGATCATCGGCATTTTCGTTGCAATCGCCTGGAGTGGCGCGGAAGCAGCGGTAATCTGGCCCAGCTTCCCGATTGCAGCGCTCGCAATGAATATTTTTACGCGCAGCGTCACTTTTACCGTACTGGGCCGGGTGGTGACTAAACTGTGGCGGGAAAGGGAATATTCCCGCAAGGACACGTTGACCGAATTGGCCAATCGCCTGGAATTCAACGAGCGCTTCGAAGCCGAACAATTCCGCAGTGAGCGGTCCGGCAACCCTTATTCCTTGCTGTATATCGACATAGACCAATTCAAGACGCTAAATGATCAGCGGGGTCATCATGTTGGTGACAATGCCCTCAAGACCGTGGCAAACATTTTGCGGGAAAATTCCAGGAGTGTCGATACCGCGGCGCGCATCGGCGGCGATGAGTTCATATTGCTGCTCACCGGAACGGACGAGTATATTTGCGACATACTGGTCAAGCGGATCAAGTCGGCATCCGAAACAATATTTCAAAGCGAGGGCTGGCCGATATCGTTGTCCATAGGCCGCGCAACCGATACCGGTAAAACCAGAAGCACGGATGAAATAGTGCGTGTTGCTGACGACAACATGTACGCGATAAAAAAGCACAAGCAGGAATAACTGCCGCCCTTAGCAGGAACAGAAATCCGGCACGCCCTGCCCGGTACAATACCTGCCCTTACTCCTGTCAGTCCCGAGATTGCCCATACCCGGCAGTAATATGCCCAACTCTGCTGATACCAATCTCGATGCTGCAAACAAAAACGGCATCTGGTCCTCCGACCAGATGCCGTTAACGCAGTGGGCGCGGCCCTTAAACTACGGCATGACGCTGTTGATCACAATGTTCAATCCTTTCGATCCCGGCTTGATGGTTTCGGTCATTCCCTCCATATCGCCGGCTTGTGCCATCGGCGAACCGGACTTTGATATCCGCGCCACCACCACGACTTCCGGAAAGCCGGACAGTTTAAGTTGCGGTTGCATCGCCATGCTGTCATCCAGGGTAAATTTTAAAGGCAGATCCTTTACCTGCTTGCGCAACACCGCCAGCGGCATTTTTGGCCCATTGGCGGCGCGCGCGAGAATGAACACGGTATCATCGGGTGATACCTTGCCTGCCAGTGCCTGGCTCAGCGATACTTTCCCGGTAATCGCAGCGGCAGCCAGCGCTGAATTTGCAGCGGCCTTGCCTGCCGTCAGCTGCGCAAGTTTTTTCTTTCCGCCCGGTTGCTGGACGAGCAGTTCGGCTGCACGCTTGAGACCGCCTATGTAAACCTGGGCATCCGCGGTACCGGGACCGAGCTGATCGACGAGGGTTTGCCAGCTCTTCATCGCGGCAACGTAATCACCCCGCCCCATCGCTGCCGAGCCGGCCAGCGCAAGCGCACTGTTGTTGTTGGGATCCAGTTGCAATGACTTGCTGATCATCTTGGTCACTTCGTCATTCTGAAGTGTTTGACCGTTTGCCATTGCATAGACATCGGCATAATTTGCCCATAGCTGCGCTTCGTTCGGCACCAGAATCACAAGGCGCGCATATGCATTGGATGCATCGGAATAGCGCTTCTGTTCCGTGTAGGTGCGCGCAAGCATCCACCAGTCGCTCGGGTCCTGGCTACCATGCTTCACTTTATTCTCAAGCTTTTTCAGCGCCACCGGAGAATGAACCACACCTTCGGCATCGGCCACGATCATGTCTTGGGGCGACAATGCGTCGAGATCCCCCAAGTTCAGATACAACGTCACGCTGGCCAGCGGAATCAATATCGCCATCACCACCGCCAGCACCCTGGCCGGGTTGCGCGGCGGCTTCGCCACAGGCTGTTCGGTTATTTTCACCTCTTCCAGCAGCCGGAATTGCAATTCATTCTTGCCCTGATCGTAGGCATCCTGGGTCAGCAAACCATTATGCAAATCGACCTCAAGCTCTGACGCCTGGTCGCGCAGAATGTCCAGATTTGCAACATCCCGCAACACTTCGTTATTCGATGAAGATTTACGCCACAATGGCAAGGCAACAAAAAGAACTGCGATCAGCACCATCGCTGCGCAGAGTATCCAGAATAAAATCATGTTTGGGGGGCTTTCGGTTCGTTTAGCAAGGCAGCAGTGCGTTGCGCTTCTTCGGCGGACATTTTTACTTCGAGAACTGATTTTCTACGTTTGCGCAGCTGATAAACCAAGCTGGCCAGACCTATCAGCAACAAGCCGAAGGGGCCATACCAAAGCAATATGGTATTTCTTTGCATCGGCGGGTCGAACAGCACAAAATCCCCGTACTTCGAAACCATAAAAGCAATAATTTCCTTGTCCGTCATACCCTGCTTCATTTTATCGCGCACTTCCTGGCGCAGATCCTTGGCCAGGTCAGCCTGCGAAGCCGCCAGCGACTCGTTCTGGCAAACCAGGCAACGCAGGTTTTGCGTCAGATGGATCATGCGTTGTTCCAGCACCGGATCCTTGGCCATGTCTTTTGCCTCGCCGGCATAGGAAATTGCCGGCAGCAAACTTATCAGTAGTATCAATAGATATTTCATTTCGCTTGCAGCTCCGCAACCAGTGGAAGGATTTTTTGTTGCAGGTTTTCATGGGTAATCGCGCCGATCTGTTTGTAGCGGATCACGCCCTGTTTGTCGATTACGTAGGTTTCAGGCACCCCATACACGCCAAATTCGATCCCGACATGGCCGTTGGCATCCGTGGCAACCAGGGTGTACGGATCGCCGCCTTCGCGTAACCACGCTTCGCCTTGCACATTCGTGTCCTTGTAGTCCAGACCATAGACGGGAACGATGTGCTTCTGTGACAGCTCCATCAGCACCGGGTGTTCCTCACGGCAGGAAACACACCAGGATGCCCATACATTAAGCAGCCATACCTGCCCCTTCATATCCTGCGACGAAAACTGTTGCGCAGGCTTGTATAGCTCGGGCAGCGTGAATGTCGGCGCAGGCTTGTTTATCAGTGGCGATGGTATTTCGTGCGGATCGCGTCCCAGTCCGATGTACAGAAAAACCACCAAAGCAGCAAAAGCAGCAAATGGCCAGAAGCGCGTCATGATGGGCTGCCTTGTGTTGCCATGCCTCCGCTGACCGGCTGCTTGCCTTCGGCTATCAGCGCCGCTTTTCTGCTGTGGATACGATAACGGCGGTCACTGATGGCCATTACGCCGCCCAGCGCCATCAGCAGACAACCGCCCCAGATCCAGACCACAAATGGCTTGTAATAGACACGCATTGACCAGGCGCCCTGCGAATCGGGAATGGGTTCGCCCATGGAAACATACAGGTCGCGGAATATATCCGTGTCGATTGCCGCTTTTGTCATCGGCATTCCTGATACGTTATAGGTGCGTTTCTGCGGAAGCAGTGCAGTGATCAGCTTGCCATCCCTGGTTACGGTCAGGTGTGCCTCCTCCGCTGAGTAGTTCGGGCCGGTAATGCTGCGCACACCGTCGAAACGGAATACATAGCCCCCAGAGTCCACCGTGTCGCCCACGTTCATGCGTACATCCCGTTCGGTTTGATAACCATTCACCACGGTCACCCCGATGATGAAGACCGCCACGCCCAGATGCGCCAGATGCATACCATAGTAGCTCAGGCTCTGGCTACGCACACGCTGTATAAATGGACCATCCCCGCTCCAGCGTTGTTCCAAACTCACCACCAGTGATGCCACAATCCAGAATGACATCAACAGTCCCAATACAATCATCGGTGTCCAGTGTTTGAAAATAAAAGGCAGCAATATTGCCAGGATGGCGGCCGCGACGAACCCCCAGCGGACGCGCTTGATCAGCTCGGACATACTGGACTGTTTCCAGCGGGCCAATGCCCCAAAGCCCATCATCAAGATGGTCAGCGCCATCAACGGGACAAACACGGCATCAAAATAGGGCGGCCCCACCGAGAGTTTGCCCAGGCCCAGCGCATCCATGAACAGCGGGTAAAGGGTGCCGATAAACACAGCAGCGGCAGCGACCGACAACAGCACGTTATTGGACAGCAGCATTGATTCGCGCGAAATGATATCGAATTTTCCGCCGAGTCCGATTTTGGGCGCACGCCATGCGAACAACAGCAACGACGACCCGATCACGACGACCAGATAGGCGAGAATGAATACGCCGCGCTTTGGGTCGACCGCAAACGAGTGTACCGACGTCAATACCCCTGAACGCACCAGGAAGGTCCCCAGCAGGCTGAGTGAAAATGCAGCAATCGCCAGCAACACTGTCCAGCTCTTGAACGCGCCGCGCTTTTCTGTAACCGCCAGGGAATGGATCAGCGCCGTGCCCACCAGCCACGGCATGAAAGAGGCGTTTTCAACCGGATCCCAGAACCACCAACCGCCCCAGCCGAGTTCATAAAATGCCCACCAGCTGCCCAGCATGACGCCGCAAGTCAGGAATACCCAGGCCACTGTCGTCCACGGACGCGACCAACGCGCCCAGGTGGCATCCAGCTTGCCGCCCAGCAGCGCGGCAATGGCGAATGAAAACGCGACCGAGAACCCCACGTAGCCCATGTACAGCATCGGCGGATGGATTACCAGGCCCGGGTCCTGCAGCAACGGGTTCAAATCCTGCCCATCGGAAGCAGCCGGCAGCAATCGGATGAACGGATCCGAAGTGAACAGCATGAACAGCAGAAATCCTACCGCAATCAATCCCATTACGCCCAATACCCGCGCGACCATTTCTTCGGGCAGGTGTTTGCTGAATGTTGCGACTGCCACAGTCCAAACCGACAGGATGGTCACCCACAACAACAGGGATCCCGAGTGCCCGCCCCAAATTGCGGCAAAGCGGTAATGCATGGGTAATTGCGAATTGGAATGCTCCGCCACATACCGCACCGAGAAATCATCATGCAGAAAGGAATAGGCCAGCGCAGCAAATGCAAGCACGATAAATAGAAATTGTCCGACTGCCAACGGGCGCGCCATGCTCATCAATACCGAGTTGTTGCGCGCAGCTCCCAATATAGGCAATACGCCCAGCGATATCGCAATGAACAATGCGATGATTAAGGAAAAATGGCCAAGTTCTGGAATCATGTCTAACCCCTCAGATAATTATTTAGCAACAGGAACAGCCACAGGCGGTGACATTGTGATTGAAGCAGGCGTACCGGCACTTGACAGTGCATCCGCAGCTTCAATTGCCTTGGCTTTTTTCAGAGCATCCGACGCTTCAGGCGGCATGTAGTTTTCATCATGTTTGGCTAGCACCTGATCTGCAACCATCAAGTCACCCGCTCCCATCTTGCCTTCGACAACAACCCCCTTGCCTTCCTTGAACAGGTCGGGAAGGATACCTTTATACACGACCGGAATTTGCTTATACATGTCGGTAATCACAAAATTTGTCGTCAGCCCGTCTTCCGCCCGCTTGACGCTGCCAGCCACGACCAAACCGCCGATGCGAAAGTTGCGATCTTTCGGGACCTTGTTATCAAACACCTGGGTCGGTGTGAAGTACAAGTTGACATTCCCTCTGAGTCCATACAACACCAGGCCTACTGCCAATCCAACCCCGGCAACAGCGACGGCGACAAACACTAATCTTTTATGGCGCGGTTTCATTTACTCTTCATCTCCTGCATTACGTAACAGGCGAACCTGTTGCAAGGTTACTTTCCTTTTATGGATAACCATCGCTGTTTCAATAGCAAAAACAATCAATGCAAAAACATATGACCCAAACCAGACATAGGTAAGCGGGTTTACCCTCATCCATACATCCAAGCCGTTCATTGTTGCACCTCCGGCAATCCGTTGATCCAATCAGTCTTTCGCTCGCGTTCGAGAATGATACTGCGCACACGAGCCAAAACGACCGCAATTGCATATAGCCAACAGGCAATCGTCATGGTGAGCAGGGTATGTTGCATGGTAATTTGCATGCTGGTTCCGCTGAATTTTATCGTCGACCCTTGATGCAGGGTGTTCCACCATTTCACCGAAAAATAAATTATCGGCACATTCACCGAGCCTACGATAGCCAGCAATGCGGCAGCGCGATCAGCGCGGCGCGGTTCGTCAATCGATGCATGCAGCGCGATGAATCCAAGATAAAGGAAAAGCAGGATGAGTTGCGAGGTCAAGCGCGCATCCCATATCCACCAGGTACCCCACATTGGCTTACCCCAAAGTGCACCGGTCCATAAAGAAATCAGGGCAAACAATGCCCCAGTGGGTGCAATCGCACTCGCCATCATGGCCGACAAGCGGGTATTGAAGATCAATCCCAACGCTGCGTAGCCCGCCATGACCAGGTAAAAGACCATGGACAAAATGGAAGTTGGCACATGTATGAACATGATGCGATAAAATTCGCCCTGCTGTGCATCAACAGGAGCCACAAAAAAACCCATGTACAAACCGACCACAAACAGAATCGCGGCGGGAAACGCGAACCATGGAATCATCTTTCCGGCCAAACCGTAAAAAGTAGTGGGTGCTGAATATTTGAACCAGTTGATCGACAAATCATCACTCCATCGAAATACGCAAAGCCTGCGCGGTCACCCAGGGTGTAAACACCATGGCCAATACCAGCAAAGCTCCCAGCAAGGACAAATGGGACGCAAAGTTTAACCCGCTTGATGCCGCCTCGACCGCTCCGGTGCCAAATATCAGCACCGGGATACACAACGGTAACACCAGCAGCGACAGCAGCACCCCGCCGCCGCGCAAACCCAGTGTCAGCGCCGCTCCGATTGCACCCATCATACTGAGCACAGGTGTTCCCAATAACAAGCTGACCATCAACACCCCTAATGACCGCATCGACATGTCGTATTGCAGTCCGAGCACCGGTGCCATCAGCACCAGCGGCAACCCCGATGACATCCAGTGTGCCGCCATCTTGCCCAACACCAGCATGGACAACGATTGTGGCGCCAACATCATTTGCTCCAGGGTACCATCAAGATAGTCGGCAGAAAACAAACGGCCCAAAGAAAGCATTGAAGCCAGCAATGCGGCAACCCACAAGACACCGGCCGCCATCTTGCGCAACATATCCATTTCCGGGCCGACACCGATCGGAAACAAGCTTACCACCATTACAAAAAAAATCAGCGTTGTCAGCACATCTGCGCGACGACGCATTGCCAACACCAAATCCCGCCTTATCACCAGCACCAGCAGATCAAGCATACCGGACTTCTTCATGACAGCGCCAAAATACGCATTTCCATCCCCGCCACGTGCAACGGCTGGTGCGTGGTAAACACCACCATACCCTGCCGAGCCAGATGCGCCACAATCAATTCCTGTATCAAAGCCACTGCTGCGACATCAAGCGCTGTCAAAGGTTCGTCAAGTATCCACAATTTGGCATCGCTGACCAGCAGTCTCGCCAGTGCAACCCGCCGCCGCTGACCTTGCGACAACACCTTGGTCGGAAGCATTTCACGCCCGCGCAAACCCATTCGCCGCAAAGCCGTCAACGCTTCTTTTTCCCCAAGTTCAATTCCCGCAATTCCCGCCGAGATGCACAAGTTTTCCAGCCCGCTGAGCTCATCCTTGATCGCATTCAAATGTCCGAGGTACAGTACCTCGTCATGGTATTCCTCAGCCAGTTCGCTAATTTTTTGGCCGTTCCAGACGATGTCGCCCACATCCGGCATCAAAAAACCGCACAAGGTACGCAACAAACTGGTTTTTCCGCTGCCGTTGGCGCCCTGCACTTGCATGATCTGCCCGGGATGCAGATTAAAATTCAACCCGGAAAACAAGCGATGGTCGCCGCGACTACAAGCAAGATTGCTGACTTCCAGCATTAGGGAGCCTATCTATAATATTCGTATAATTATAAACGATATGCTGAAAAAGGTGACCGTGAAAACAGCAATCATCGAGATCAATGCTGCCTAAAACAGTCAATCCCCGCATCTTCATTTTCGCATTTCACATGAAATCAGCATGTACCGATTTCCGGTCATCATCCAGACTGTTTATAACCAGATGAGAAACCTGAATAAATCTATCCAACCAAAGTAATTCCTGCTTAATTTGACAGAGCGGCAGCTCAATACAACTTTACCGGAAGTATCAAAGCCCGGAAGCCATTGCATAACCAAATTGGCGAAACACGAAGTTGTGTTTAGCGATAAAGCATCAAGGTTGACTGGGCTGCGTAACCGGCAAATTTACCTTTATTTTCGCGTTTTTTTCAGCACCCGCCAGGTAGGCTCTGAACATTTCCTCGCCGGTCAACTGCTGCAATTGCTGCACGTAACTTGCGCGTTTGGCAGCATCGATCGTTTCACCATTCTTCACGGCTTCTATTCGAACCAGCGTGAAACCATTTTGCGGCAGCTCCGTTCCGACATACTGAGGTAATTTGGCTGAATTTGCCTGGAATATTTTCCGTACCAATTCCATATCGATGGAGCCATGTTTCCCCCGAGTAACGCTCTGCGAGGGACCCCAGTTTAATTTCGGACTGCTTCCGTCCTGAAGCTTTTCCAGCAACGACTTGCCCTGCTTGACAGCCAGTTCCTGCGCTTGCTGACGCAACAATTTTTCTCGAATCTGGTCACGTACTTCGCTCAAGGGACGCAATGCAGCCGGCTTGTATGCCAAAATGCGGGCGGCAACCAATGTGTCAGGCACCACCTCGATCGCGTCCGTGTTGCGCTTGTTCTTCACGACATCATTGTTAAAAATAGCCTGCATCATTTTCGCAGTCCATGGTTCAGCGGATACAACGCCTTTTACCAGCCAGCCGCTCTGTTCCACTTTCGCGCCGACAAGCTGTGCTGCCGGTTGTAAGGTGTCGCTTTGCTCGTAGACTGCATTGCTGAATTTATCAGCCAATTCGGCGAATTTATCGTCGGCCTTTTGCTGGCGAAGCTTGTTGGCAATACCCTGGCGGGCCGCTTCAAAGGAGATAACACTGGAAGGCTTGATTGCCAAAAGCTTGATAATATGAAAACCAAAGTCTGACTTGACCAAACCGCTGATTTCACCGACCTTCATAGAAAATGCGGCAGCGTCGAAAGGCTTGACCATCATGCCGCGGGCAAAGAATCCGAGGTCGCCACCATTAGCTGCAGAACCGGGGTCCTGAGAATATTTCTTGGCCAATTCCGCAAATTTGGCCGGATCTTTCCTGACCTGTTGCAGCACTTGCTCTGCCTTGGCCCTGGCCAAATCCTGCTCCGCTTGCGGTGCGGATGCTTTGACAGCAATCAGGATATGAGCAGCGTGACGCTCTTCGGGTGTGGTGAACTCACCTTTATGCTCATCGTAATAATTTCGGACTTCTGAGTCGCCTACCTGAACCTTGGTTAACAGATCGGCCGCTGAAAATCTGACGTATTGAACTTTTGCCTGCTCATTAATCTGGAACTCACTTGCATTCTGGTCGTAATAGCTTTTTACCGCGGCATCGTCCACTTTTGCCTGCGACATAAACGACTGGAGTGATATGGGCAATATACTCACATCGCGCTGTTGCTCAATCAAATGTATGACATTGTCAGCAACACTGGTGGAGGCAAATCCATTCTGCAAAAATGTATCCTGCATTTCCTGCCCGAGCAGATCATTGCGTACGCTCGCTTCAAAAGCTACAGGCGACATATTCTGATTGGCCAGCGCTGATTCGTAACGTTTCTTGTCAAACTTTCCATTAACCTGAAAAGCCTGAATGCCGGCGATTACCTGCGCGACCTGCTCATCCGGCACGGTCAATCCTGCCGCTCTGGCATCTTGAATAAGCAAATGCTGCGTGATCAAATTGTCCAGAACCGCCCGTTTCATCTGGGGGTTATCGAACATCGACGGGTCATAGCTTGCACCCAACTGCTCGCGCATCCTGTCTTGCTGCTTGCGAAGTGCATTTTCAAATTCATTCTGGGAAATTTTTTCGCCATTCACCGTGGCAACCACGTCTGCGGAGCTCCCGGATTTGTCGTATGAACTTACCCCCCATAATGCAAACGGCAAAATAATCAATGCCAGAACGATTTGTACCAGTCTTTTATTTTCATGCACAAAATCAAACATAGCGATGCCATCCAACTATTGATTTAAAGGAAATGGGTGCAAAAAAGGCGAACTTTCGTTCGCCCCAAATTGGCGGAGTGGACGGGACTCGAACCCGCGACCCCCGGCGTGACAGGCCGGTATTCTAACCAACTGAACTACCACTCCATAAACTTTTTGGTGGGTGCTGACGGGGTCGAACCGCCGACATTCGCCTTGTAAGGGCGACGCTCTACCAACTGAGCTAAGCACCCGGAAAAGTCCGCTAGTTTACAGCATCTTTCAGACCCTTGCCAGCACTAAACTTCGGAACTTTTGCTGCCTTGATCTTGATGGTCGCTCCGGTGCGTGGATTACGGCCATTGCGGGCAGCACGCTTGCCTACTTTAAATGTGCCAAAACCAACCAGGCTCACTGTATCGCCTTTCTTCAGCGCCTTCTTGATGGAGTCTACAGTCGCATCCAGCGCACGGGCTGCGGCTGCCTTTGAAAGATCAGCGGATTTTGCAATTGCATCAACCAAGTCAGATTTATTCACGTATGTCCCCTTCGCGAGTGATTAAAAAAACAGGAATATCCCTGCGAAGCCTTTATATCAAGGCTTCGCGGCTTTGGTCAAGCGAATACTAAAATTATTTTGTTGTCGCATTGCCGCAGCGATATTGTTACAAATTTTTACTCAATGTTTGGTCACGACAGACGAATCCGGCCCGGTAGAATCCCCCGCCAAAGCAACAGCCACAACTTTTTCATCCGTTTCAGCAAGCGGTTGCGGTTTGCGTTCGAGGGCCATTTCCAACACCTGATCTATCCACTTGACCGGATGAATATCCAGTTTATTTTTGATGTTATCCGGAATTTCAGCCAGATCCTTGGTGTTTTCTTCAGGTATCAGCACCACCTTGATACCACCGCGTTGCGCCGCCAGCAGCTTTTCCTTCAAACCGCCGATTGGCAGGACTTCGCCACGCAGGGTGATTTCACCGGTCATTGCCACATCGGCGCGCACCGGGATACCTGTCAGCACCGAGACCATCGCCGTGCACATGCCCACCCCCGCGCTCGGCCCGTCTTTCGGGATCGCGCCTTCAGGCAAATGGATATGGAGATCGTTTTTTTGATAAAACTCCTCGTCTATCCCCAATCGTTTTGCACGACTCCGTACCACACTCAATGCCGCCTGAATGGACTCCTGCATCACTTCTCCAAGTTTGCCGGTGGTCGTTGTCTTGCCTTTTCCGGGCAACACCGCGGCCTCGATGGTGAGCAGCTCCCCGCCGACTTCCGTCCACGCCAATCCGGTCACCTGCCCTATCTGGTTATTCTTCTCTGCAACACCGTACGAGTAACGGCGCACGCCAAGATACTTGTCCAGATTGCGCGAATTGACGGTAACTTTGGTATTGCGGTCTTTCAACAGGAGTGCTTTTACGACCTTGCGGCAAATTTTTGATATCTCGCGCTCCAGTCCGCGTACCCCGGCTTCACGCACGTAATAGCGCACGATATCGCGCAATGCACTCTCTGAAATGGTGATTTCTTCCGGTTTGAGACCGTTGTTCTTGACCACTTTAGGTACCAGATAACGTGTGGCAATGTTGATCTTTTCGTCTTCCATGTAACTGGAAACATGAATGATCTCCATTCGATCCAATAGCGCGTCCGGGATATTCAGGGTATTTGCCGTTGCCACGAACATCACTTCCGAGAGGTCATACTCGACTTCCACATAATGATCGACAAACGTGCTGTTCTGCTCCGGATCAAGCACTTCCAGCAATGCGGAAGACGGGTCACCGCGCATATCCATGCCCATCTTGTCCACTTCGTCCAACAGGAACAACGGGTTCTTCACCGCAACTTTGGTCATGTTCTGCAGAATCTTGCCCGGCATGGAACCGATATAGGTGCGGCGATGGCCACGGATCTCGGATTCATCGCGCACCCCGCCCAGCGACATACGCACGAATTTGCGGTTTGTTGCACGCGCGATGGACTGGCCCAGCGAGGTCTTGCCGACGCCCGGGGGGCCCACCAGACACAAGATCGGCGCTTTCATCTTGTTCATGCGCTGTTGCACTGCCAGATATTCAAGTATGCGTTCCTTGACCTTGTCCAATCCATAGTGGTCTTCCTCCAGCACCACTTCGGCCTTTTTCAGGTCGGCGCTGATCTTGGTCTTCTTTTTCCAGGGCAGCCCCATCAGCACGTCTATGTAATTGCGCACCACAGTTGCTTCGGCCGACATCGGCGACATCAGGCGTAATTTCTTGAGTTCCGACTCGGCCTTGGTGCGTGCCTCTTTCGGCATGTGAGCCGACTTGATCTTCTTTTCCAGTTCATCGAAGTCGGTGCCTTCTTCGCCGTCACCCAGTTCTTTCTGGATCGCCTTGACCTGCTCGTTTAAATAATATTCGCGCTGGCTCTTTTCCATCTGGCGTCTTACGCGCCCGCGGATACGCTTCTCGACCTGAAGGATGTCGATCTCGCCCTCCAGCAGTCCCAGCAAATGTTCCAAGCGTTTGCGCACACCGAAAATCTCGAGCACTTCCTGCTTTTGCTCCAGCTTCAACGGCAAATGGGCAGCGATGGTATCGGCCAGGCGGCCGGCATCATCGATCCCGGCCAGCGAGGTGAGAATTTCCGGCGGTATTTTTTTGTTGAGTTTGACATACTGGTCAAACTGCGCGATCAGCACACGACGCATTGCTTCGGATTCGCTGTCTGTGCCATCTTCGGCGGGGACGATCTGCACTTCGGCATCGAAATGCGATTTTGCATCAAATACGCGCAGCACATTGGCGCGTTGCGTACCCTCAACCAGCACTTTCACCGTGCCATCCGGCAATTTTAGCATTTGCAGAATATTTGCCATGCTGCCGATGGCATAGAGATCATCCGTGCCGGGATCGTCCTTGGTCGCGGATTTTTGCGCCACCAGCGCGATGCTCTTGCCAGCTTCCATGGCCGTTTCCAGCGCCTTGATGGATTTTGAGCGGCCTACAAATAACGGAATCACCATGTGCGGAAACACCACGACATCGCGCAGTGGCAGCAACGGGAACAGGTTGCCGGCAAGGGTGTTTACAGTGCTTGGGATATCTTGTTCTGACATGACGAACCTTTTAGTTGAATTGAAGGCTAGATGGGGATAGCCAAAAATAATTCAAGCCACCCCATCGGGACAAGATACTAAAGAGCGCGTACTAAGGCCATTTAAGCCGCCATATGGGTGTCGGCATAAATGATGATGGGCTTTATTTCCCCGGATGCACTGTCATCCAGTACCACCTTGCTGACATTATCCATCGAAGGCAGATCGAACATCACATCCAGCAACGCATGTTCGAGTATCGAACGCAGGCCTCGGGCGCCGGCCTTGCGCGCCAGAGCCTTGCGGGCAATCGCCAGCAATACCCCCTCGTGGAACTCCAGAGCGACATTCTCCATCGCGAACAACTTCTGGTATTGCTTGGTCAGCGCATTCTTCGGCTCGGTCAGGATTTTCACCAGGGCGGATTCGTCCAGCTCTTCCAGGGTGGCGACCACCGGCAGGCGCCCGACAAACTCCGGAATCAGTCCAAACTTGATCAAATCTTCCGGCTCCACCTCGCGCAATGTCTCTCCGGTCTTGCGCTGATCCTTGCTGGCGATGGTCGCCCCGAAGCCGATGCCGGCCTTTGCGGTACGGCTGCGTATGACTTTCTCCAAGCCATCGAATGCACCACCGCAAATGAACAGGATGTTGGTGGTATCCACCTGAAGGAATTCCGTATTCGGGTGCTTGCGCCCGCCCTGCGGAGGAATCGAGGCCTTGGTGCCCTCGATCAGCTTGAGCAATGCCTGCTGCACACCTTCTCCTGACACATCGCGGGTAATCGACGGATTGTCGGATTTGCGTGAAATCTTGTCGATCTCATCAACATATACGATACCCCGCTGCGCCCTTTCCACGTCATAGTCACAGGCCTGAAGCAATTTCTGGATGATGTTTTCGACATCCTCGCCAACGTAGCCCGCCTCTGTCAGGGTGGTTGCATCGGCCATCACGAACGGCACATCCAGCATGCGCGCCAGGGTTTGGGCCAGCAGGGTCTTGCCGGAACCGGTCGGACCAACCAGCAGAATATTGCTCTTGGAAAGCTCCAATCCGTCCTTGTCGTTACCCCTGAGACGCTTGTAGTGGTTGTACACCGCCACCGACAAAATCTTCTTGGCCTGCTCCTGGCCGATTACATATTCGTCCAGCGTCGCACAGATTTCCTTCGGGACCGGCAAATCGGACTTACCGGTGCCGACCTTATCGTTCTGAATCTCTTCACGCATGATGTCGTTGCACAGCGTGATACATTCATCGCAGACGAACACAGAAGGACCCGCAATCAGCTTGCGCACTTCATGCTGGCTCTTGCCGCAGAACGAGCAATAAAGCAATTTTTCGCCAGATTTTATATCGTCAGCCATCGCTATCAACCTTCCTTAGTAATTACCGGCACACTTGTTTAGATGCGCTTTTCCAGAACCTGGTCAACCAAGCCATATTTGACCGCATCCGCTGCACTCAAAAAGTTATCCCTATCGGTATCGCGCTCGATCGTTTCGACTGTCTGGCCAGTATGCTGGGCCAGCATCTGGTTGAGCCGCTGCTTCAAGTACAAAATTTCGCGCGCGTGAATCTCGACATCGGATGCCTGACCGCGGAAACCGCCCATGGGCTGATGGATCATCACGCGTGAATTGGGCAGGCAGAAACGCTTGCCCTTCTCGCCCGCGGCAAGCAAAAACGAGCCCATGCTGGCAGCCTGGCCGATACACAGCGTGCTGATATTCGGCTTGATGAACTGCATCGTGTCATAAATCGCCATCCCTGCAGTCACCGAACCGCCCGGCGAATTGATGTAGAAATTTATATCCTTGTCGGGATTTTCGGATTCCAGAAACAACATTTGCGCGACGATCAAATTCGCGCTGTGATCATTAACCTCTCCGACCAGGAACACCACTCGTTCCTTGAGCAGGCGCGAATAGATATCGTATGCCCTCTCGCCACGCCCGCTGGTTTCCACAACCATGGGGATCAGGCCGATATTTTGCGGCTCCTGGTAGTCGGCACTGTTGCTTTGCGGCTTTTGAAAATACGTCATATCAGTTATTTCCCATCAATTCGTTGAATACAGCCTTTTTGTCGACAGTCTTGGCCTTGCCCATCGTCCAGTTCACCACGTTTTCTTCCAGCACCAGATTTTCGACCTCTTTCATGCGCGACGGTTCAGCCGCATACCAGCGGATGATTTGTTCCGACTCGTCAAAGCTCTGTGCATAATCCTCTATCATCGCCCTGATCTGCTCGGGCTTGGCTTTCAGGCCATATTTCTGCACCAGCTCGGAGAGTATCAGGCCAAGTTTAACGCGCTTCTCGGCACGCTCCTTGAACAGTTCCGGGTGCAACGGCATGCCTTTCAGGTTCATTCCGCGGGACTCCATTTCTTGCACGGTTTGCTCCATCAATGCCCTCATTTCCCACTCCAGCAATACCCTAGGCACTGCAAAGTCGGTAACCTTCAGCAGCGCATCCATCGCCGCATCCTTGTTGCGAACGCTCAAGCGACGGGCAACCTCGCGCACCAGGTTATTGCGTATCTCGCCATCCAGTTTGCTCACATCACCGTCCGCAATACCGACAGACTTGACGAATTCGGCATCGATTTCGGGCAGGCGCGGAGCCTCGACCGAATTCACGGTGACCGTGAAATTCACCGCCTTGCCCGCAACTTCCTTGCCATGATAATCCTCCGGAAAGACCATATCGAAAGATTTGGTCTCGCCCGGCTTCATGCCGGCGATGGCAGCCTCGAAATCGGGCAGCATGCCGCCCTCGCCCAGCACCACGGGTACATCCTTTCCTTCGCCGCCCTGAAATACCTCACCGTTCATTTTTCCGGTGAAATCGGCAATAACCCGATCTCCGATTTGCGCGGCACGGTCGACCTTGTCGAACACGGTACGCTGTTTGCGCAATGTCGCAATGGTTGCATCCACGTCGTCCTGTGTCAGATCATAAACCAGGCGTTCGACAGCCAACCCCGACAGATCGCCAACCACGATTTCCGGATACACCTCGAAAGTCGCGCTATATTCGATCTGCTCGGCATTCTGGTCCCGGGTCTTGACTTCAAATTGGGGTGCGCCCGCCACTTTCAAGTTGTTGGTCTGCGAAGCTTCCAAAAACGAATGCTGCAAGGCATCGTTCAATGCATCCTGCCAGGCTTGCGCGCCGTAGTATTGCTCGACGATTTTCGTGGGCACTTTACCGGGACGGAAACCGGCAATCTTGACGGTACGGCCGATGTTTTTGAGGCGGTCCGAAACTTGCCCGCGAATAGCCTGCTGGGGAATGGATGCGTTCAGGCGACGCTCTAAAGCGCTTACGGTTTCTACGCTGGACATACAGTATTTCCTTGAAATTAAGTTGATTGGTGGCTGGTGCAAAGGAGAAACCCGAACGGCCTTGTAATTAACTGATTACAATCGGATATTATTGGTAACAAAGGTGCCTGTTACCGTCCCTGTTACCATCCTACCTTTAATAATTCCAATTATATCATGCTCAATTGATTCATACACCCAAGCCGAGACAAGCTTACGGGCTTGCACGCCTCACAAATATGATCGAGATCGCATATTAAGCCGGGGATGAAAGAGCACGTTCCAAGATTATAGCTGTGCCAAGCTTGTTTCAAACCGTTAGTTGATCGCATTGAAATCGGCTACACAACATGAAAAATGTTAATGCGTGGTGCCAACATTTTGAATAGTTCAATAACCTTCATATCATCATCGTAGAAATATTCAATGTTACTTTCTAAGCAGTAAGCAACTTTCTGCCATAGATATTTCTGATACCAGTCCAGGTTACTTTCAGGGCACCGAACTTGCGCCGCTTCAATTGATGGCATCAGAAAAAGGCAATCGTAAGAGATCCCAAACGAACTCAGTTCTTCCCTAGTGGCTTGAATGACGTCCGGTCGATCTGAGCGAGAGGACACAATATTCACTCGTCCGCCGTTGTTTCGCCATTGGCTGGATAAAGAGGCAAAAAAATCCGGCGATGAGGTGATCACGCCATCCATGTCGAGACCAAGGGTGAATCCATCCTTCATGCGCTGCCCTCATTACCGCCCGACAATAACTTCATTGTTCTGCTGAGCTATTGGTATATTGCGCAGCCGCTTCAGCCAATAATCCACCAATCTTCCTTCGCAACCCAACGGGAGATGTCACCTCAATGCTGGCACCATAAGACATGACCCACCAAGTCAATTGCCATGAGTCCGCGACTGTTGCAGTCAGTTTTATATTGTCATCTTCAACATGAAGTCTCTGATCCTCTGACAAGGGAGTCTCTTCAAGGATTTTAGACAGGTATGGTGATATCCATGCATTCAAGCGAATGGTCTTACCATCACCGAACTGCATACCGCCCGTACTAATATATTCGTCTAGGTCAAAATCTGAAGGTCGATTTACAGCCTCGTGTGTGCGCGTCGCATTGTGAATACGATGCAAGGCATATAAGCGGATATCATCGCTTTCAATTTCGGTTGCGATCAAATAGCTAACTGCACCACGATTGACCATGGCCAGTGGATTCAGCCGTCTTTGCTTAGGTACTTCGTTATTCATGGAGCGATAATCTACATCAACCTGTTCATCTGCAAACAAGGCTTCTTGCACGGTCGCTAAAACTACTGAATCAATTGCAGGTGAAATTAGTGGCAAAGTTGGGCTAACCGTTCTCACCTTGCTTGCCCACTTCGCTTGGCGATTTTCTTTGCTCAATGCGGCCAGTTGCTTCTCCGCCTGCCTAAAGCGATTATCCAACCCATCCAGCATCGAAACTGGCAATAGTTGTTTAATTGTGTTTTCTACTAAACGCAGCGACAAGGCCTCAGATATTGTCATCGTAGGTAAATCGACTGAGGCACCTTTAACCCACTTCCAACCTTGTGGAAAGCTGATGTCATCTCTATCCAGAGGAAACGCCTCCATGAGGACGTTTAGGTCGCGCTCAACTTGACGTTTTGAAATATCGTAGCCTGCATCGTTCAATGATCTTGTAAGCTCAGAAGCAGTTTTACCGATACCTTGTGATGGCAGTTGCTTCAATAATTCAAAAAGACGCAACAATACAGATTGTTTATCATTACGTGGCATGTTCCGCTCCTTGATCTACTGCTCGCCCCTCAAAAAACCAGACCAGCCTTACCATTGCCAACGTATCCAGTTTGCAATATTCGCTCAAACCTTGCGTCAGCTCTTGTCTTCGTCCTTCTGGAGTATCAGGGTGCACAATCTCGCAATAGGCATTTTGAGCTTCTCCGCCATCACCAACCTCCATCTGGTCATATCCCAAGTCAGGTGCAATCGTTGGCAATACGGCTTTAATCGACCATGACCCCTTCATCGCCGGATGGTAATAATGCTGTCGTGCCATGGGCAATAAATCCACTATGCGCTCATTGATCCTGAGCAATGCTGACTCCAGATCAGGAAACCGTTGTGCCAATTCGGCAATGCGGCCTTTCTCGAACGATGCGTAATAGACAAGCACTGGTCCTTCCTCCGCAAGCACGTTGACCAACGATTCAGCACACGCCCGCCGCGGATCATTGCCACTCACATCCAGAAACATTGTGTGAGAAAGTTTCCCCGGTGCATATTCAATATGGCAAGACCACTGGAAGGGAACCTGCGGGGAAAATGGACTGGTATCAGCCCAGCGCGGTACGGTGAACGTAATCGTTTCAAAATCCAGGTAATAGCGCGGATAAGGTAAACCTGTTGAGGCCGACCGAAAACTGACCCACCTATAGGCGTTATGCCGATCCAAAATTGACCCAGGTGTTCTACTTGCCCTGCCTAATTTTTAGGCAGGAGATAAAAGGTGATCACTATGGAAATGTTTG
>Ga0307376_10000840_pt1 | contig 36136 bp, 40 predicted proteins | sample TR2MG_FD_202536 | JGI IMG/M metagenome (GOLD analysis project Ga0307376, IMG submission 202536) | Soil microbial communities from Risofladan, Vaasa, Finland - TR-2 | ecosystem: Environmental > Terrestrial > Soil > Coastal area > Acid sulfate soil | place: Finland: Risofladan, Vaasa | collected...
GAGGTAGTGCATGGTGTCGAAGGTGTGGATGGCGAGCTGCATGAGCGGCCCGCCGGGGGCTTCCTCACGGTGCCAGCGCCACTGCTGGCCGGAGAGCCGCGTGCCGCCGGAGTGAGAGCTGTTGCCTTCGACCATGACGACGCGGCCGAGACGGCCGGCGTCGAGGGTGGACTTCAGGGCGCGGGAGGCGCCGGAGTAGCGAGCGCTGTGGCCGACCATGAGGGTGACACCGGCCTTCTCGCAGGCGCGGACCATGGCGGCCGCCTCCTCGACGGTGTTGGCGATGGGCTTCTCGGTGAAGACGTGCCTGCCAGCGGCGGCAGCGATCTCGGCCGGCTCTCGATGGAAGTTGTTGGAGGTGAAGATGGCGGCGGCTTCGATGTCTGGGCGCTCCACGAGCGCCTCGATGGAGGGCGCGACCTCGCAGCCGTACTTGGCGGCGAAATCCGAGGCGCGCTCTGGAACGGCATCGCAGCAGGCGATGAGCCTGACGTCGGGACAGGTGCGCGCCTCCTTCCAGAAGGAGGTGGCCCATCCGCCCGTGCCGATGACTCCGATGCCAAGCGGTTTCTCTGCAGCCATCGCCGACCTCTCAGAGGCGAAGCACGCGCGGGATCCCGTAATCGGCGGGGAAGAACGGCCGAAGACCATGGGTTACACGACTTCGAGGGAGGAAGACCCGATCCTTCCGCCGGCGGACGGCCAAAGACCGCCTGGCGGCCGCGGGGACGTCTACATCGCGCCCAGATCGAACTCGGCGGGGAAATGAGGCGTGCCCGACACGTTCTGACTGGAGGCGCTGCTTGTCCCGACCTTCGCCAGGCGCATGGGCGAATCGGGGCTCTCCTGGTCCGGCGCGACCCGTGGGAGCACGACGCGGAACGTTGTGCCGGCTCCGATCGTGCTGTGCACGCCGATGTCGCCGCCGTGGTTGTCGATGATGTTTCGGCTGACGGCGAGGCCGAGCCCGGTTCCCTTGCCCTCTTCCTTCGTGGTGAAGAAGGGATCGAAGATGCGGTTGATGTCCTCCGGGCTAATGCCGCAGCCGGTGTCAGAGATCTCGATGACGACCTTGTCGTCGGGGACGGAGGCGGTTCGGATCGTGAGTTCGCCGCCGTCCGGCATGGCGTGGTGGGCGTTGATGATGAGGTTCATGAAGACCTGCTGAAGCTGTCCCGCGTTGGCGGCGATGGGTTGGATATCGGGATCGATCTCCTTGTGGACCTTGACGTTGCCCACCGTGAGTTGGTGCTCGCTGAGCGTCAGCGTTCGTTCGAGCACGTCGCTGACGTCCACCGATTCGATCCTCTCCTGACGGCTCTTGCGGGAGAAGGTCAGGAGGTTCTGGACGATTTTGCCGATTCGCTCGGTCTCGTGACAGATGGTTTCGAGGTTTTTCCTGGGGTCCTCGCCCAGGCTCTCGTCCATCAGCATGAGCTCGGTGCGCCCGAGGATCACCATCAGCGGGTTGTTGATTTCGTGCGCGACCCCGCCTGCAAGCACGCCCAGGGAGGCGAGCTTCTCCGAGTGCACGAGCTGCGCCTGCGTGCGGCCCAGCTCGTCGAGGACCGAAAGGAGCTTTTCGAGCTGGCGCTGCGAGTCGCGGTAGAGCTGCGCTTTCTCCAGGGCCAGGGCGGCCTGATCGGCGAAGAGAGTGAGCGCTCGAAGGTCCTCGTCGCGGAATGAATTGGGACGGGACGACTCGTTCACGTTGAGCGTTCCGACGATGCGCTCCTCGATCCGCAGCGGCACCGAGATGGCGGAGCTGATCTGGTCATCCCGCTTCCGCAGTTCCTCGTGCTGCTTCTCCTCTTCGGTTCGGCTCAGCAGCAGCGGCTTGCCCGTGAAGGCGACGCGGCCGGAGATCCCCTCGCCCAGTTTCAGGCGGGTATTGCGGACCACGTCGTCGTCCATGCCCTTCGCCGCCTTGATGGTGAGCACGTTCTCCGTCGGGTCCAGCAGCATCACGGAGCCCCGGTCCGCATCCGTCACTTCCATCGCCGTGGTCACGATCAGATCGAGCAGGCGAGGGAGATCGAAGTTCGCGATGAGGGCGTGGCTCAACTCCCCCCAGGTGCTGAGCTGCGTGTCCTTCTTCTTGAGCGCACGCTCCTTCTGGGTCAGCTCGTCGATCAGCCGGCGGTTCTCCGTCCAGTGGGCGTGCAGCCGCTCGCGGATGTAGGCGGTGATGAGCAGCACCATGACGAGCAGGAAGCACGTCGTGATGTCGCTGCCCAGCACGAGCATGAGCGGGGCGGCGATCTCCGGCACCGAGTTGGAAACGTCCCCGGTGGCGGTGATGAGGAAGAGGCTGACTGCCAACAGGAAGATGATCAAGAGAGCGAGCAGCCACAGCCGCTCCTCTCGCATCTGCGCTTCCTTGAACGGATCTTCCGCGATCTCGGCGCGCCGCGCCCGCGCCCGACGCACGAGGGCGCGTACGATCGGGAGGTTCCCCAACACTTGTCCTGCTCTACCCATAAACAGCCCGTTGTGTCATCGGATTCGGGCGCAGGGCCGAAGGCTGAGGGAGCAGATGTCGCACTGCTCGCCGCGTTTCCCGCCGCCTCCTGCGCACTATCCGCTTATTCCACAAACAGGGACAGAATGGGGGCGCCACCCGGAAGAGAGACAAGAAAGCCCCGGACGACTTCTCGGCCGTCCGGGGCTGGGCCCTTCCGATCGATTGGCGCTTCAGCCAGCCAGCGCGATCACGTCGATCTCGACGTCGATGCCCAGGGGGAGGGCGGCCGCCTGGATCGTGGTCCGGGCCGGGGGCTCAGCGGTGAAGAACGTCCCGTACACCTCGTTCATGGCGGCGAAGTTGGCGATGTCGCTCAGGTAGACGTTCGTCTTTACGACCTTGTCGAGGGAAGACCCCGCCGCCCCGAGGATGGCGCGGACGTTCTCCAGCACCAGCCTCGTCTGCTGCTGGACATCGCGCTTGACCACCTCGCCCGTCGCCGGGTCGATCGGCCCCTGCCCCGACACGAAGACGAAGCCGCCCGCCCGGATGGCGGGGGAATAGGGCCCCTTCGGCGCCGGGAGCTCGTCGGAAATGATGGCATCTTTCTCGCTCATGGCCGGTCCTTTCGGATCAGATGATCGCAGCCGCCCTATCGCAGCATGCCGCGGGCGGCGACGGGCCAGGTTTCCTCGACCTCCCCACCCCTGACCGCCAGCATCTCGTCGAACAGGTTGCTCACCGTGCAGGCATGGTTGGGGATCACCTGGACTTTGTCACCCACCCGGAGCTTGAGGTCCGACTCCGTCAGGTCGAGGAAGCCGTGCTCCTCGTTCAGCCTGACGAGCACCGCCGCGTTGTCCTCCTTCAGCATCCCGTAGCCCGGCGACTCTCGCGCTTGGTCGGTGGTGAGCGACTTGCTGCCCGCGTCCAGCACCGCCCGACCGGGCTCGGGGACGCTCACGACCGTTGCCAGAACCGTGAGCGCGCAGTCCGCCGGCGTCGCCGCCCATCGGTCGATCTGCGTGCGGTCGTTGAAGACATAGCTGCCGGGCCTGATCTCCGTGAGCCCGGAGGCGGGCGCATAGGTCGCCGCCGTCGGGGTCGAGCCTCCGCTGACCCGAATCTCCCCTTCCACCAGCCCCGCGATGCCCTGGGCCAGCTCTCCCATGATGCGGCATTCGTAGGCCGCGATCCCCGCCACCTCGTTCTCGTTGCGGGCATCGTACACCTGGCCCGCGTAGGTGAATATCCCCGCCAGCGACAGCCCGGGGAGGGTGTTGATCGCGCGGGCGAATTCGAGCACGTCATCGGGCTGCAGCCCGCATCGCCGCAGCCCTACATCGACCTCGACGAGCACCCGCAGGCGTCGCCCGTGCTGGGCGAACCCCATCGACAGCGGCGTCGCCGCCTCCATGCTGTCCACGCCCACCGACACCTTCACCCGCTCGGCGAGCTGGGCCAGGCGCTCGATCTTCGCCGCCCCGACGATCTCGTTCGCGATGAAGATATCGTCGATCCCCGCGTTCGCCATCACCTCCGCCTCGCCGATCTTCGCCACGGTGATGCCATCCGCGCCGCGCTCGAGCTGAAGCTTGGCGATCTCGGGGACCTTGTGGGTCTTCGTGTGAGGTCTGAGCTTCAGGTCGGCCCCGCGGGCGAGCTGAGCCATACGGTCCAGGTTCGCCGTTAAGCGGCCGAGATCGACTAGAAGCGCCGGTGTGTCGACTTCGGATACCAGCATGCCACTGCCCTCCGCCCTCTCGCGCCATGTCTCCGGCGAAGGAGAGGATTCTGCCCGCCGGCCGTCAAACCTGCAACACGCCGGCGCGCCCGCGCGGAGATGCGGCGCCCGCTGTAGGGTATAGTGTCTTACAGGGTGGCGCGGCGTCCAAGGCGTTCCGCGCCGCCCGCATCAACTGACGATTCAGGTGGCAGATAGATGAGAGTTGCCCGCTTCGCTTCGTTCGTCTCCCTGGTGCTGTTCGCCGGCCTCGGCGCTGGCGTCGCAGCCGCGAGCCCGTTCGACGCGAGCGGGCGCCCCGGTGTCCGCTCGGTGTCCTTCGTGCACGACCGCGTGCGCGACCGAGTTCGGGAAGAGGGCGAAGCCAGGGTCATCGCGGTGATGGGTGACCCCTCTCTTCCCCAGGCCTGGGCGCGGGACTGGCGCCATCGCGGCGACGCCATCCGAGAGCTCGCCCGTCGGGTGAAGAGCGACGCTCCCCGCTTCCGGGTCCATAGGGAGTTCGAGATCTTCCCCTTCCTGGCAGGCACGGTCGACCGCCAGGGCATGGAGGAGCTGTCCGCCTCCCCCTACGTCGAAGCCATCTACCCGGATCGGCAGCACAGGGCGGTCCTCTCGCAGAGCGGCCCCCTCATCGGGCAGCCCTATGCCGAGGACACAGAGGGCTATGACGGCACCGGCATCGGCATCGCCATCATCGACACCGGGATCGACTACAATCACCCGGACCTGGACGGCGGCAAGGTCGTGAAGGGCTACAACTTCCTCGCCGGGGACCCCTACTTCCCGCAGTACACGAGCACTTCCCAGTACATCGACGACGACGGCCACGGCACCCACGTCGCGGGAATCGCCGCCGGCGCCGGAACCACCTACCGCGGCATCGCGCCCGGCGCGAATCTGCTCGCCCTCAAGTCCCTCGACAACACCGGGATCGGCTTCTCCTCCAACATCATCGCCGCCATCGATTGGTGCGTCACGAACAAGACGACCTATACCATCAAGGTCATCAACCTGAGCCTCAGCGACGGCGCCGAATGGAGCGATCCCGACGAGTGTGACGCCGATCTGGAGGGCCAGGCAATCTCCGAGGCCGTGGCCAACGGCATCGCGGTGGTCGCCGCCGCCGGCAACGAGGAGCACACGGGAGGGATCGGCATCCCCGCCTGCGCCAGCAAAGCGATCGGCGTGGGAGCCACGTGGGACGCCGGCGCCGACGTCGATACCCCGGCCTACTGGTCCAATCGGGGCGAGCTGCTCGACGTCTATGCGCCGGGGATTTGGATTACGGCGCCGCGGTGGCCGGGCGACCCGTACGGTTCGGGGCTGTACCTGGAAGCCTCCGGCACCTCCGCCTCCACCCCCCATGTCGCGGGGGCGATCGCGGTGCTGGCGCAGGCCGGCATCACCGGGCCCGACGCCCTGAAAACCCGCCTCAAGCGAACCGGCGTGCAGATCGTGGACCCGACCACCCATGTCGCCACACCCCGCATCGATCTGGAGCGGGCCCTCAAGAACGAGCCCGCCTCCGGGCCCGACCTCGCAGTCACCCAGGTGACTGCCGGAGCCTCCTCCGGACTCGTCGGAGCCTCGGTCAACCTCACCGTCAACATAAAGAACCAGGGAACCATCGCCTCAGATCCCTGCACCGCCCTCATCGCCATCTCCCGGAACCGCATCCCCTCCCCCCAGGACATCGTCATGGCAACGGTCGACGTTCCGTCGATCGCGGTGGGGAACACGTGGTCCAGCGGCACCCTTACTGGGGCTGTCCCGGCGACCCCGCCGGGAGCCTACTGGATCGTGGCCTTCGCCGACAGCGCCTATGCCATCTCGGAGAAGGACGAGACCAACAACGGCCTCCTCGGCGCCGCCTTCACGGTCCAGGCGCTCAGCTCCTACGTCTGGTCCAACACCATTCCCGCCACCATGCTGAAGGGCCAGACCTATCAGATCACGGTGAAGATGTGGAACGAGGGGGACGCCCCCTGGACCAGCGCCGGAGGATACGCCCTCGGCGCCGCTTCGCCCGAGGGGACGACCCGCTGGGGCGTCACGACGGTCCCCCTGTCGGTCTCCACCGTCTCGCCCGGCGAGATTGCAGAGTTCACCTTCAGCGTTACCGCCCCGACCGAGCCCGGCCCCTATCCATGCCACTGGCGGATGAAGCGAGGCTCGCAGTACTTCGGCGAGATCGCCACCGGCGCCACGAAGACGCGCGTCTACGACGAGGGCGCCTGGGGACAGGGTTTCCCTGCCATCGACGGCGACCGCGTGGCCTACGAGGACTACAGCATCGTCCCCGGCTATGAAGCAGCCGTCTCCGTCAGCAACCTGGCCACCGGCGCCAGAGTCGTGCTGCCCGACTATATCGCGTTCGCGCGGACGTGGGATCCGAACTGGGAGCTCTACATGCCGCCGGAACCCTATAAGTACTTCGAAGTCAGCCTCCACTGGTTTCCCGATATCTCGGGTCCGTGGGCGACCTGGATGGTGGACGACTACCCTCTGGACCAGTGGTACTTCCAGATCGTCGCCCAGAATGTGACCAACCTGAGCCAGCTTCCGATCCGGGTCACCTATCAGAACAAGCAGGCCCTCTTCCCCTCGATCGATGGGAACCTCGTGGTCTGGGAAGACTATCGGAACGACCCCGACGGGACGCTCGGCTACAACTTCATCGAAGACAACCCGGATATCTACATCGCCGACCTCTCCACCGCGTCGCCGCCGACCGACTACTACCCGGACGTCTATCCTCTCTGTAAGGCGCCGGGGCCGCAGTTCGCCCCGCGCATCTCGGGCAACCTCGTCGTCTGGGAAGACTGGCGGGATACGAGCGAGATCCAGTCGGACATCTACCTGTACGATCTCTCCGTCGACTCCGACGGGGACGGCATCCCGAACTGGAAAGAGAGCCCGAAGCCCTCTCCCGATCCGGCGGAGGTCCGGCTGACGGATACCTTCTGGCCCGAGGAGTTCCCGGACATCGACGGCCGCACGGTAGCCTACATGGACCTCCGTCGCGACACCGGCCTCGGCGGGATGATCGATATCTACGCACTCGACGTGGACTCGCCGACGGGTGTTGCCGTCGCGAAAGAGCCCTCGGCCTTCAGGTATCACCCGCGGATCGACGGCACGAACGTCACCTGGGAGGACTGGAGACAGGGGCAGCCGGATGTCTACTGGGCGGACATCGCGGACGGGGCCGGCGGGCCGATTGCCGGGAGCGGCGCCAAGGAAGCGTGGCCGGACATAGCGGGCAACCGTGTCGCCTATGCCAAGCATCGTCAGACGCTCATTCACACCGACTATCTGGGCAATCCGTTCAGCTGGGACGTGTACAATGTCTGGGTCCAAAAGATGCTCTACGACGGTGCGGTTGGGGTCGGCACGTTCACGGACTTGCCGGCGGGCTTCTGGGCCTGGCAGCATATCGAAGCGGCGGCTGCGAACGGCGTCGTTCAGGGATACGATGACGGCAGCTATCAGCCGACATGGCAGGTCACCCGCGATCAGATGGCGGTCTACGTCGCGCGGGCGATGGCCGGGGGAGATGGCAACGTGCCGGCCGGGCCGGCGACGCCCAGCTTCTCCGACGTTCCCAACACCGGCTATGGCGCCGATGGGACCGATCCCTACTGGGCCTACGAGTACATCGAGTACTGCGCCGACCCCGCGCGGGATGTCGTGCAGGGTTATGAGGACGGGACCTATCGTCCCTTGGAGCCGGTGAACCGCGGGCAGATGGCGGCCTACATCGGGCGCGCCCTGGCGGGCGGCGACAGCTTCTTCGATTCCTACACCCCGCCCGGCGGCCCGAGCTTCCCCGACGTGCCGGACACGGGCTACGGCGACGACGGCACGGAGCCCTACTGGGCCTACAAGTACGTCGAGTACATCGCCGACGCGGGGGTGACCCAGGGGTATCTCGATGGCAACTACTACCCCGAGGTCGTGGTTAGCCGAGACCAGATGGCGGTATATATCTCACGAGCCTTTCATTACTTAGACTGAGCCGGAGGAGGGCACGGCGGAAGGCGTCGCAGTCCAAAAGGACTGCGGCGCCTTGTGTTGTATGTAGCCGCAGGGGGCACGGCGGGAGGCGGACATGGCCGAGATTCTGCTGATCCGGCATGGCGAGACGGAGTGGAATCGCCGGGAGGTCTTCCGAGGGCGGGCGGACGTGCCGCTCAGCGCGCGGGGCAGGGAGCAGGCGCGGCTGCTCGGGGAGGCGCTGAAGGGCTCCGAGGTGCAGGCCGTCTACAGCAGCCCGCTGTCGCGGGCGCGCCAGACCGCCCGCCCCCTGGCTGAGGCCCTCGGGATCGAGGTCCAGACCGACGAGCGCCTCGTCGATATGAGCTTCGGCCGGTGGGAAAGCCGGCCCCGCGCGGAGGTCGAGAAAGAGGACCCGGCCCTCTACCGCGCCTGGCTCACAGAGCCGCAGGAGTTCCGCGCCCCCGACGGCGAAAGCCTGGCGGATGTCATTGCCCGAGCCTGGCCGGCGATGGGGCAGATCACCGCCCGACACAGAGGCGGCCGGGCCGCCATCGTCACCCACCGCGTGGTGTGCAAGGTCCTCCTGTGCGCGGCCCTCGGCGCGGGCGAGGCCGCCTTCTGGCGGGTGCGCGTGGACACCGCCTCCATCAGCATCCTCGACGCCAGCGACGACCTCTGGGTCGTCACGCGGCTCAACGACATCCACCACCTCCACGCGATAAGGGAGGAGGACGGGTCGGACTTCTGAACGATCCCCCTCGCGCGGTAGTCCTCGGCGCCCAGAACCCCTGCCGAACGGGGTGGGGCCGGCGGGCACACTCGCGAACGGGCGGAGAGCGGCTATACTCGCTGGAGCTTATAGTGGATGTTGCCGAGGCCGGATTCCGCGAGGATGTCGCGGAAGGCGGGGAGGTCGAGGTCGGGAGAGATCTCGGCGATCTTGTCGCCCCCTGGTTCGCCGCCGGGCGTGCCGTCCACCCGGCTGCCGGGATATCCGGGTGCGGACTGCAGGGCATCGAGGGCGGCCGCGTCGAGGGCAAGAATGTCGGTGGAGGCGAAGATACCTATGTCGGGGACGATGGGGAGATCGCTGGCTCCCCTGCAGTCGCACAGCGGGGTGATGTCCATGGCGATGACGAAGTGGACGGCCTTTCCGGGCGCGAAGGTGGAGAGGACGCCGCGCGCGGCGTCGCAGGTGCGGCGCTGAACGATCTGGGCCTCGGCGCCCCAGGGAATATCGAGCGCACCCCCCTCGCACCAGGCGAAGCAGTCGCCGCAGCTGACACAGCGAGTCTGGTCGAAGTGGATCTTGCGGCGCTTGAGGGTGAAGGCCTCGCCGGGACACATGCGGAGGCAGTGTCCGCAGAGCACACACTTTCCCGCGTCGAAGTCAGGGTGGACGCCGGTGCCATGACATCGGAGCTTCGTCTCTCTGGTGACGCAGCCCATGCCGATGTTCTTCATCGCGGCAGCGAAGGGGATTTCGTCGTGAATGGTGAGGTGGGCGACGTTGATGAGGACATCTGCGTCGTAGATGGCCTGGGCGACCGTGCAGGACTCGAGGTCGAGGGCTTTGCGAACGGGCACGTCGACGCCGCTGGAGCGGAGGCCATCGGCGATGAGGACCGGGCAGCCCAGAGTTTCCCGAGTGAAACCGTGCTCGGCGGCAACTTCGAGATGGCCGAAGAGATTGTGACGCTTGCGCTTGTAGAGGGTGAGGGTGTCCGTGGCGAAGGGCTGCCCGCCGGATCGCTTGACGAGATCGGCGAGGCAGCGGATGTAGGTGGGCCTGATATACCGGACGTTCTCCTCTTCGCCGAAGTGAAGCTTGATGGCGACGTAGTCGCCCTTTGCGATGGTATCCTTGGAGACGAGCTTGCGGAAGAGCGCTTCGAGGGCCCGATACGTGCCGCGGCGGTCACTCACTCCTGCGGGCGCGAAGTAGACGGTGCTGGTACTGCGGCTGAGGGATGACTTCCGTGACGGCATTCGAACGCCTCCTGATCTGTAGGCGGCTCCACCTATACTGAACACGGGTGGCGGATACCGCATCGGGTTCAGTCGATACCGGCCTACTGGGCCCGCATGAACTCCTCGACCACTTTCCGCACGAACGCCCCCTCCATCGGCCCCTTCCGCGTCGCGCCCAAGGCCCCGCAGGCGTTGGCGAGCCGGCCGACCTCATCCAATGGAAGCCCCTCCAACAGCCCCGCCACGAACCCCGCGTCGAAGCAGTCCCCCGCCCCCGTCGGGTCCACCGCCTCCACCGCGAAGGCCGGAGCCTCGATCGCCTGCTCCTTCGTGTAGATCGTGCACCCCTCCGCCCCCCGCTTGAGCGCGACCACCTCCGGCCCCTTCTCCAACAGCGCCCGGCAGGCCGCCTCGGCGCCCTTCACCCCTGTCAGCAGCTCCGCCTCCGCGCCGCTCGGAAGCACCACGTACGACGCCTCCACCACCGGCCCGCAGATCCCCCGCAGCGCCTCTTCTCCGCCCAGCAGCTCCGGCCGCAGGTTCGGATCGAAGCTCACCCGCCCCCCGGCGGCCTTCGTGAGCGCAACCGCCTGGTAGCACTTCTCCCGCATTCCCGCGCTCACCGACAGCGACGATCCGCAGATATGGAGGAACTTCACGCCCTGGAAGTACTCCGCGTTCAGCTCCGGCATCTGCCCCGCCGCGGCGTGGGCGATGTGATAGAGAAACCGCCGGTTGCCGTCGGAGAAATAGGTCACGAAGGCCACGCCCGTCGCGCGGTCGCCCACCCGCGGGCAGAGCGTCACATCGAGCCCGTCCGCCTGTAACCGGTCCAGCAGGCACTTCCCGAAATCATCGTCGCCCACGGCCCCGATAAACCCCACCTTATGGCCCAGCCGCGCCGCCTGATCGGCGAAGATCGCCGGCGCCCCGCTCGGAAATGGCCCCACGAAATCGGAGGCCGCGTCGAGCGGGTCGTCGATTCGCTTTCGCATCACCTCGACGAGGGCCTCTCCGATGGCGATGATCTCGACGGACATGGGCGTTCTGTCTCCTTGCGGTTGGTGTGCAAAGGTGTGTAGTTCTTTGTGAACCGGAAGGCCCCTGCTGGAGGCCGGGCATGATTGAGATAGACTGCGCGTTCCCGGGCGGCTTTGGCGGGCATTGGGTGCGGGCGACCGCCGACCGGAACTGCACGGCGACGGCGTACTTCACGTACGCGTAGCGCGCGTCGCTCTACGCGACGTAGAACGCGTAGACGCGGGATGTGTCATCCCCCCACGTCTCGTCGATTGTGAGGCGAATGCCGCAGGACTTGCGGTTGACGGGAAGGCGGACGAGGCGCTGGTAGTTGTCGGAGATGGTGTGGACGGATTCCCATCTGTCACCGGACAGTGCCTCGATGCGGAGCTTCTTCGGCATCACGCCCGGCACACCGAGACCGTAGTCAGTGCGGTGGTGCAGGGAGAGCCCGATGTTCCGCTCCAGGGCGCTGTCGAGGATGAGGGTGACTTCGTTGACGGGCGTTTCCTGGGGGAACTCGTAGGCAAGCCAGTCGCCGGCGCGACAGGGCCAGACGTGGGGGTCGTCGCCCACCGGCCGATTGACGCCGTCGCGCACCGGCTCGGGGTCGGCCTGGGAGGCTGAGAGTTTGGCTTCGCTGGTGAGGGGTGGCATCTGTTGGGTAAGCCAGGGGAGGTAGCAGTCGTCGCGCAGGAGTGTCTGCTGGAGGTGCTCGATATGGGTGAGAATGTCGGCGGGCGCGAGGGATCGCGCCGCGGCCATGGCTGCGGCGGTGCCGACTGCTTGGCCCATGGTTGCGCAGGTCCCCATGACGCGCGTGCTGGAGAGGGCGGAGTGGGTGGCGCTGTGGCAGCGGCCGGCGAACATCAGGTTGGAGATTGCCTGGGAGTAAAGGGAGCGGTACGGAATGCCGTAGGGTGAGGGCGCGGGGTGGAAGATGGTGGCTGGCGCGCCAAGCCTGACGGCGTTGAAGCCTGCGGGGTGGTGGTCGTCCATGGTCCAGCCGCCGTAGGCAACGAGGTCGTCGAAGCGGCCCTCGGATTCGATGTCGTTCTGAGTGAGGACGTGCGCGCCGAGGTAGCGGCGACTCTCGCGCTTGGCGGGCAGGAACTGGAGCCATTCGAGTGCCCAGTTGTCTGCTCCGTAGTCGCCGCGGTTCTTGATGTGATCCCAGACGCCGAGCGCGGTGCGCAAGAGCTCTTCGCGCAAGGTTTCGGTGTCGTGAATGGCGTGGCCTTCGCCGCCGAGCTCGACCCACCAGTAGCCCATCCGCCACCAACGCAGATCGTGGGTGCCGTACGGCAGGTCATCGGGCGAGTGGTAGCAGTATGCCCAGGAGGGTGGTGCGAACGGCTGCGGGGTGTCGTGCTCGCGGGACTGGAAGAGGCAGGTCATGCCCATGGTGCAACTGTCCGCCACCTCCGGGGCGATCGACTCGCCGTGCTCGGCGCGCGCCTCGCGCCCCATGCGACATGGATGCCCGGTGAGCGGCGCCAGGATGCCGTCGCCCGAGCAGTCGGCGAAGATCCTCGCGTTGACGGTATGATAGGATTGGGTGGTGAGCTGCCAACCGGTCACGCTCTCGATGGCGTCGCCGGCCATCTGCGCTTCGAGGCAGGAGCAATTGAGGAGGAGCGTGAGGTCGGGTTGGTACTGAACTTTGTGGTAGAGGACGAGGTCCCAGAGGGGGTACTCGCCGTGGGGGTTGCGGCGGAGGTTCTCGAGGCGGAGCTCCTCGAGGATTCCCGTTTCGCGCAGATAGGGGAGATGGCCGGAGCGGTCCGCGCCGCAGATGTGGACTCGGCATTCGCTGGAGGAGTTGCCTCCGAGGACGGGGCGGTCGTGCATCAAGACGACCTTTGCCCCATGTCGCGCGGCGGCGAGGGCGGCGCATATGCCGGTGATTCCGCCGCCGATGACGCAGAAGTCCACTTCGTGGTGCAGGTGGGGGAAGCGATCGTCGTGGCCGGACATGACGGAGACTCCTCTGACGAGATGAGATAAGCTCGTGCGCGACATTATAGAGTTGCCGGCGGGGCGGCACAATGGGCGCCTGGGTCGGAGGCAGGGCGCGGAGATGGGACAGGGAACGGGCCGAGGGCGGCGGAATCGGAGGGAAAGGGTGGATCTGGGACAGAGTGCAGGAATGGCTGACTGGTCTGGGTCGTCTGGATGACTGAGGAACGCGACGAGGTCCAAGAGATCGTATTACGAGCGCGCTCCGGAGACATGGCGGCATTCGAAGAGCTCTATCGGAGCCACCAGGCCGGCATATTCACCTTCATCCGGAGCCAGGTGCGGCATCGGGAAATCGCCGCCGACCTGACTCAGGAGACGTTCGTGCGGGCCTGGGAGTCGCTCCCGCGGCTGCGCAAACCGGGCGCCTTCCGGGGCTGGCTCCACCGGATCGCGGCGAACCTGGTGAGGGATGAGGTGAAGTCGGGCCGGTCGCGCCTGGAGGTGACGGAGAGCACGCTGCTGGGCGATGCCGAGACTCCCCGACAGGACGCCCCCGCGCCCGAAAGCGACGGGCCGGAGCAGCGCCTGGTGAACGGCGAGCTGAGCCGGCACGTGTGGTCCGCCCTGGAAGAGCTCTCGGAAGAGCACCGGGCGGCGGTCGTGATGCACCATATGGAGGGAATGTCGGTGGAGGAGATCGCACAGGTGATGGGGGTTCGGCCGGGGACCATTATGTCCCGGCTGTCGCGGGCGCGGGAGGCGCTGCGCCACCGCCTCAGCCGGTACGTGGAGGAGGGGTCTGATGACTGATCGAGATCATATCGTGGATCGACTTGCGGACTACGCCGTCGGCGCCCTGCGCGGACGGGCAAAGGCGCGGGTGGAGAGCCATCTCGCTGAATGCGCCGCCTGCCGCGGCGAGCTCGCCGCGCTCCAGCGCACCGGAGAGCTGCTGAACTCCGTCGCTCTCGCGGATGCGCCCGCCGAGACCTGGGATGCCGTGAGGGAGAGGGTTGGAGAGCTGAGGCGGGCGGCGGCGCCCGCCCGGCCCCGCTTCGCCTGGGGGCTGGCGATGGGCCTCGTCGCCGTGCTGATCGTCGCCCTCGGCATCTTCCTCCAGCGGCCGACGCCCGTTGGCGAGCCGCTCCTCGTCGTCGCAGTCGAGGCCGACGACGAGATGCAGGCCACGATCGACGGCCATCACTCGACTATGTGGGCGGCGCCGCTGGCCGACGAGGCCGCCGTCGGGCTGCGCTTGGCCGAGTGGGAGAACGACGGATGAGACCCTACGCCATTAGTTTCCTCCTGCTATTGCTCGTCTTCGCCCGCCCCTGCCTCGCCGATTCGACGCCCTGGCAGGCCGTATGGGACAGCGAGACGGCCACCGAGAAGATCACCATGAGCGGCCGCGCCAACGTCATGACGGTGAACGACGGCCGCTCCCTCTCGGCGACGGCCGCCGTCACCGCCGCCCGCGGCAAGATCCGTTTCGACTACCAGACCTTCAGAAGGCGCTGGTCGCTGATCGACGACGGCACCCACCTCATCCAGCTCCACCCGGACAGGAAGACCGCGCTGCTGCTCGAGCGTCCGACCTTGGCGGTCGACCGCACCCTCGCCGAACGCAACTACCTCGCCCGCGAGGCCGGCGAGGAAACCGCGGCGGGGCGCCGCGCGCGGATCATCGAGATCGCCCCCAGGGACGGCGGCCCGCCCGTCTACCGGCTCTGGCTGGACCGGGAGACCCGCTTCGCCCTCAAGCGCGAGCGGTACAACGTCGAGGGCCGGCTGACCTCCGGCACGGAGTACGCAGAGGTCAAGTTCGGGCCCGCCGTGGCGCCCGAGGTGTTCGCCGTGCCGCAGGGCTGGGTCACAAGGCAGCCGGTCGACAGGGAGGCGAAGCTGAGCCTGAGCCAGCTCGGCGCCCGGCTCGGGTTCGCCATTCGGTCGCCGAATTACGTGCCCCCGGGATACGTGCTTCTGGGCGGCTACGAGCAGGAGTGGGGCCGGCGCCGGCTGCGGATGGCCGAGCTTCGATACACCGACGGCCTGCGAGTCCTCAGCATCTTCCAGAGAGAGCGCATGGGCGGCGAGGGCATGGGGCGGCATGGCGGCAGGGGCCGGGGGCATGGGCGTGGCAGAGGCGGGGAAGACCACGACCGGGGTAGGGGAGGGGGCTTCAGCTTCGGCCCGCCGGGGCGGGAGGAGATGACCCTCATAGATCGCGGCACCGAGAAGGCGCTCCGCTACTTCGGCCGCGAAACCGTTGTGGTCGTCGTCGGCGACCTCACTGCGGAAGAGATCGTGCGCATCGCCAAGAGCATTGACTGACCATTGATGGAATCCCGATCGGGGGTCGCTCGTCTGGACCTGTAGCTCGGGGGATCCGAGCAGAAAGGAGTCCACGATGAAGCGAACCGTGATTGCAGCTATGACCGCTGTTCTGCTCGTCGCCGCGGTGGGAATGGTATTGGCACAGGAGGCGCAGCCCGAGAGCCGGGCCGTCCCCAAACTGACCGCGGACGAGCTCGCCGTGCTGGAGCAGGCGAACGACCTTCAGAAGCAGCTTGAGATCAGCCGGCTCGAGCTTCGTCTCGCCGAGTTGAAGGAAGAGCCGCAGGGCGAGATCGCAGATCGGGCGACGCGCATGTATCGCCTTCAGGGCGAGCTGCACGCGCTGCGCGTGAAGCACCCCGCGGTCGCCCGGTACCAGTGGCGCGAGCGAGCCCAGGAGCGTTGGGGTCGCGGTCGCGGCCGAGGCCGAGGCGGTGGACCGGCCTGGGGCCAGGGCGGCATGGGAGGCCACGGCCGGCATGGCATGGGCCGGGGCAGAGGCCACGGCGGAGGTGGCTGGGGCCAAGGGCCCGGCATGGGCCGGGGCAGAGGCCATCGCGGCGGAGGCGGTGAGGCCGAGCCGGGAATGGGCTTCGGCAGGGGCCGCGGAATGGGCCGCCACGGCGGGCGCGGGATGTCGATGAGCGACTCCGCGTGGGACTGGATACCCCCCGCCCGCAACGCCGACGTTTCGACCATCGGGCTTGAGCCCGAGCCGGAGATGCTGGAACAAGTCGGCTGAGAAGCTGATAAGCACTCAGCCTTGACTGGATTCGAGTGTGCGAGGCGCGGCCGAGGGGCCGCGCCTCGCGCGCGACTCCCGCGCGAGGGATCGAAGGATACGAGGCGAACCTAGCGCTCACGGAAGGAGCTCGATGGGCGCATCGCACGACAGCGCATTCGTTCTCGGCCTGCTCGGGAGCCCTCGCTCGCGGAGCGCCACCGGCGTGTTGCTCGAACGAGTCCTCGCCGGGGCGGGCGCAGCCGGCGCGCGGACCGAACTGATCTCCCTGCGGGGTCTGGACTACAGCTCCTGCCGGCACTGCGGCGGCTGCAACAAGACCGGCCGCTGCGTCGTGCCGGACGCCATTCAAGGCGTTCACGCCAAGCTCCGTGCCGCCCACCACCTCGTGCTCGCCTCCCCCATCCAGTTCTCGGGAGTGTCGGGCGAGACCAAGGCCATGATCGACCGCGCCCAGGCCTTCTGGGTTGCAACCTACCGCCTCAAACAGCCGGTGTCTGAAGTGTCCGGCGAGCGCAGGGGCATCTTCCTGGCCACCTGCGGCGGAAACGACGAGCGCGTGTTCGACTGGGCGAAGCACACCGTCAAGGCCTTCTTCAACTCGACCGGATTCCGCTACTGGGACGAGCTCCTGGAGGCGAACACCGACAAACCGCCCCCGATGTCCGAGCGCGCGGACGTGCTGGCGCAGGCGGAGGCGCTCGGCCGCCGAATCGTGACCGAGAGGGGCAGCGGGCCGGGTGAGTCCGCATCTGAGGTATGAGCGAACGTTGGGAGGAAAAACGATGAAGATTCTGGTGTTGCAGGCCTCGCCAAACGAAGACGGCTTGACGGCGACGATGGCGAAGGCTGCGGAGGCCGGGGCCAAGGCCGCCGGCGCCGAAACCGAGCTGATCCACCTCAAGAAGCTCAAGCTCGACGCCTGTCGCGCCTGTGACGACGGATGGGGAAGGTGCCGGCGGGAGAGCCTCTGCATCATCGAAGACGATCTCGAGCTGGTGCGCGACAAGATGGCAGAGGCGGACGGCGTCGTCGTCAGCACGCCCGTCTACTTCGGCGATGTGGCCGAGGTCGTGAAGAACTGCTTCGACCGGCTCCGTCGCTGCGAGCGAGCCGGGCCCGCCGACCCCCGCGTGGAGGGGCGCTGGCTCCTCGGCATCGGCGCCGCCGGTGGCGGAGGAGGCGGCGGCCCCACCTGCCTCGTCGCCATGGAGCGCTACTGCGCCCACATGGGCCTCGCCATCTTCGACATGATGATCGTCACCCGCCGCAGCAGAGACTACATGGTGACGGCCGCGCGCCAGGCGGGCGAGGCCTTCGTCGAGTACGTCCAAGAGCAGAAGCAGAGCTAGCGCCGGCCGGCGAGACGGTCGTCACGTCGGCCGATGGGCCGCGAGCGGCCTCGGGAGAGCGCTCTGGACGACGCATCGGTATGACACAGAAGAACCGGGGGCGGCGGTAGCCGCCCCCGGTTTCTCATGGCCGTATTACGACCTACTGAGATCAGTACTCAGGCATACCGCCGCCCGGAGGGCCCGCGGCCTTCTCCTTCTCCGGTATCTCGGCGACGAGCGCCTCAGTCGTCAGGAGCATCCCGGCGATGGAGGCGGCGTTCTCGAGAGCGGAACGAGCGACCTTGGCGGGATCGACGATACCGGCCTTCACCAGATCCTCGATCTGCTCGTTCAGGGCGTTGAAGCCGACGCCCGGCTTCTGCCCCCGAACGTGCTCCACGATCACGGAGCCTTCGAGTCCGGCGTTGTGGGCGATCGTGCGAAGCGGCTCTTCGAGCGCCCGGCGCACGATATCCACGCCGATCTTCTCATCCCCACGGACATCCTTGCGGACCTTGTCCAGCACGTGCGAAACGTTCAGGAAGGCGACGCCGCCTCCCGGGACGAGCCCCTCCTCGACGCCCGCGCGAGCGGCGGAGAGAGCGTCCTCGAAGCGGTGCTTCTTCTCCTTCAATTCCGTCTCGGTGGCCGCGCCGACCTTGATAATGGCGACGCCGCCGGCCAGCTTCGCCAGCCGCTCCTGCAGCTTCTCCCGGTCGTAAGAGGAGTCGGTGTCGTCGATCGCCCGGCGGATCTGCTCCATGCGGCCCTGGATAGCATCGTGGCTTCCCGCGCCCTCGATGATCGTCGTGTCGTCCTTGGTGATGACGATCTTCTTCGCCTCGCCCAGCTCGTTGAGCGTGATGTTCTCGAGCTTCATGCCGAGGTCTTTGGACAGGAAAGTGCCGTTGGTGAGGATCGCAATGTCCTCGAGCATCGCCTTCCGTCGATCGCCGAACCCCGGCGCCTTCACCGCGGCCGCCTGGAAGGTCCCGCGGATCTTGTTCACGACCAGTGTGGCGAGCGCCTCGCCGTCGACGTCTTCGGCGACGATGAGCAGCGGACGGCGAGCGGCGGCGACCTTCTCCAGCAGCGGGAGCATGTCGGCCACCGCGCTGATCTTCTCCTCCTGGATCAGGATGTACGGATCCTCGAGGATCGTCTCCATCCGCTCGGGGTCGGTCACGAAGTACGGCGAGATATAGCCCTTGTCGAACTGCATCCCCTCGACCACGTCGACGGTGGTCTCGGTGCCCCGCGACTCCTCGACCGTGATCACGCCTTCCTTGCCGACCTTGTCCATGGCATCGGCCACGTAGCGTCCGAGCTCCGGATCGTTGCCCGCGATGGAGGCCAGATTCTCGATCGCCTCTTTTGTGTCCACGGGCTTGGCGATCTTCTTGATCTCGGCCACGACGCTGTCCACCGCCTTGTCGATGCCGCGCTTCAGCAGCATCGGGTTCGCCCCCGCGGCGACGTTCCTCATGCCCTGTTCGACGATCGCCTCGGCGAGCACGGTCGCCGTCGTCGTGCCGTCGCCGGCTACGTCATTGGTCTTGCTGGCGACCTCGCGAACGAGCTGGGCGCCCATGTTCTCACAAGGATCCTCCAGCTCGATCTCCTTCGCCACGGTGACGCCATCCTTGGTGATGGTCGGAGACCCCCACTTCTTGCTGAGGACGACGTTCCGACCCTTGGGGCCAAGCGTAGCCTTGACGGCTGCCGCGACGGAGCTGACCCCGCGCTGAAGGGCTCGGCGTGCCTCCTCACTATAGACGAGCATCTTGGCAGCCATGCACTTCCTCCTCTCTCATATTGCAGGTTGCGGATTCCAGAATCATGGGATACGCTACTTCTTCTTCTTTGCGTCGGCCTTCACAGCCAGCACGGAACCCTCATCGAGGATGACGTACTCGTCCTCCCCGATCTCGATGTTGGTTCCCCCGTACTCAGAGTAGATCACGATATCGCCTACCGATACCTCCACCGGAGCGCGCTCCCCGTTCTCCAGGAGCTTGCCCGGGCCCACCGCCAACACCTCACCCTCGCGGGGCCTCTTCTTTGCCGAGTCCGGCAAAACGATGCCGCCCCTTGTCACTTCCTCCTCTTTACCCGGCTTCACCACGATACGGTCACCGAGCGGTCGTAGCATACCATCACCTCCCTAACAATGGAACTTCAACCAGGCTGATGCGGATGCCAGCATCCACTCAGCCAGAATCTCCAACAGGTTGGTGCATTGCCCCCTATTGTCCATCTGAACCCGCCGGGTCGAATCGCCTTTGGGGGCAGAGAGGACCGGCGCCAACCATCTGTCGGAACACGACGGCGGCAGGCCACGACCGGCCTGGCGCCGTCAACGTAGGATACCGAATACCCGGGTGCTCGTCAAGAGGCTCCGGGGGCCTCAAAGTCAGATATTCCGCCCAGGCTCCCAACCCCCTGCGCCGGCCGGCGCCTCCCCTGCACGGTTTATCACGCCTCTGCTCGGGCGGTGCCGGGAACCCAGAGCGTCGTCCCCAGCCGGAGCTCACGCGCTCACAGGAGCTGCTCGATGTACCCCACACCGCGGTTCATGGCGTTCACCGCGTTGTCCCACTGCTGCGTGAGAAGAAGCACGCCGATGAGAATCAATATGCCCCCGCTGACGATCTCCACCGTCCGGTAGTTGCGCTGCAAGAAGGCGAACGCCCGCACGGCGTAGGCGAAGAGGAGACCGGCCGCCGTGAAACACACCCCGAGGGTGGCGCTGAAGATGGCGAAGAGGAATGCCGCCCGCACCGGCGGCAGGCCGGCGGCGACGCTGATGAGACCGACCACCCAGGGCCCGATGCACGGCGTCCAGCCGAACCCAAAGGCGAACCCCAGCACGGGCGCCCCCCAGATGCCCAGCGAGCCCCGGCTCAGCCGGAAGTGACGGTCCCGATAGAGGAACGGCAGTCTGACCGCTCCCACGACGAAGAGCCCAAAGAGGATGACCACGATCCCGAAGACCACGTTCAGGACCGTCCTGCGCGCCTCCAGCCACTGCCCGATCGTTCCCACCGACAGCCCCACGAGGATGAACACCACACTGAAGCCGAGCGAGAACAGGATGCACGAGAACAAGATTCGCACCAGATGGCCCGCCCGCCGCTCTTCGAGCTGCTCCACCGACAGGCCGGATATCATCGAAAGGTAGCCGGGGATGAGGGGGAGCACGCACGGCGAGATGAAGGAGAACACGCCCGCAAGCACTGCGACGAGCCAGTCTGGCTGGGCCTGCGCCTCCATCAGAGGATCTTCTCGACTTCTGCCGCCAACTGCGCGGGCTGCCTCGCGCCGAGGATGGCGGACTTCGTCTCCCCGTCGGCCCCGATGAGGAACGTCATGGGGATGGCATGCACCGCGAACGTTTCAACGGTCTCCGTGCTGGCGGCCAGCTCGTAGGTGATCCCCAGAGCATCGGCCTTCTTCCGCAGCGCGCCCTCCGATCCGTCGGCGCCGATCCCGAAGACGAGAAGGCCCTCCTCCTTATGCTTCTGATAGACCTCCTCCAGGCGGGGCGCAAACCCGGCGCATGCCGGGCAGTAGTCCGCCCAAAAGTTAAGGATCACGGGCCGCCCCTTCAGATCCTCCGAGGTATAGCTCTTGCCGTCGAAGGTCGTAAAGGAGAACGCCGGGGTCTGAGCGGGCACGGCGGAGGCGCTGTCCGACGGAATCCCCGCCGGAGGCCTCGCGCTCGGCGACGTCGGGGCTCTCTCCCCACATCCCGCCGCGCCGAGCAGCAGTGCCAACCCGGCGGCAGCGAGCATCGCCCCGCGTATGAAGTCCGCTCTCGTGCACGAGAAGGGCATGAGCGCCGTGACTATACCCAGGCGCCAGGGCCGTGTCAAGGCAGGAACGCGTCTGTTTGCTACGAATGCCACTCCGGCTTCCTCCGCAGGTATCGCCGCACCGAAAATGCAGACCCCGTCAGCCCCAAGAACGCCCCGGCCGCCACCAGCCCGAGGCCGAACGTGAGCAGCGCGGCGTCGGGGGCGAGCAGGAGAAACGGCGCCGAGCGCTCCGACACGCTCCGAAGGTACATGTGCCCCGGGATCAGCAGACAGCAGCCCAGAATCGCTCCCAGCGCCCCGTGCACGATACCCTCGAGGAGAAACGGCGCCGCGATCACACCCCGCCCGGCGCCGATGAGCTGCATGATGTAGATCTCGCGCCGGCGCGCATGCAGCGCAAGCCGTATCGTGTTGTGGACGATGAGTATCCCCGCAATGCCAACCAGCGCCGAGATGACGATCCCCAGCCACGTCACCACCCGCTGCGCCTGCACCAGTCGGTAGACGAAGCTGTCCGGCCTGTCCGCCTCCTCCGGGTTGGGGATGACCTCTTTCACCCCCTCCAGGCCGCTCAACATGCGTGCCACCTCGGCGACCTGCTGCGGATCCTTCGTCCGCACGCGAATGACGTCCGGCAGCGGGTTATCGAGCCCCTTCAACTTGGCGCTGCTCACCAGGTTCTGCCGGAGCCATTCCCAGCCCTCCTCCTTCGGCACGAGCCGCGCAGATCGAACCTCCGGCCACTCCGCCACCGCCTTCGCTCTCTCCTCTGCCTGCTCGCGGGAGAAGTCGCGCTCGAAGTAGGCCGAGACCTCCACGTCGTCGCCAAGCCGGTGCGTCCACACTCGCACGTCCATGAGAAACATCACCATCGAGCCGAGGACGAGCATGAGAACCGCCACCGTGGAGATCGTCGCAACCGCAATGAGACGTTCGCGCCTCAGGTGGAGCGCCGTCTCGCGGCAGACGAAGTCAATCGCGTTCCAGATCATGGGGATACCCGCCCTCGGGATTGTCGTGGAAGATTCGGCCGTGTCGCATGGCGATGACGCGGCCCTGCTTGGCATTCACAATGGCCGGGTCGTGGGTCGCCACGAGCACCGTCGCGCCCTCACCGTTCGCCTTCGTCAGAAGCTCTATGATATGGGCCGAAGAATCCGGGTCGAGGTTGCCAGTGGGCTCGTCCGCCAGGATCAGCGCCGGCTTGATCGCCAGCACTCGGGCGATGGCCAGGCTTTGCTGCTCGCCTGCCGAAAGCTGTGAGGGATAGTCATCGGCCTTGTCCAGCAACCCCACCTCAGCCAGCGCCTCCGGCACCCTCCGCAGCACGTCGCGATAGGCGTGCCCGGTCGCATGGAGCGCGAACGCCACGTTCTCCCAGGCCGTCCTGGGCAGCAGTCGGAAATCCTGGAAGACCACCCCCAGCCGCCGCCGCAGCCTCGCCACCCGCCCCGGCGACAGCTTGGCTACATCCCAAGCCGATACGATGACTTCCCCCTTCGTCGCCTGCTCGTCGCAATAGAGCAGCTTGAGAATCGTCGACTTGCCGTGCCCCGTGGGGCCGACCAGGAAGACGAACTCGCCCTGCTCGATGATCAACTCCACATCGGAGAGCGCGGCCACTCCGTTGGGATACGTGACGCTGACGTTTCTCAGTTCTACAATGGGCGGCATTGGCTCGGATTATAGACTACTCCGCCCGCGGATGGCAAATATCCCACAGTTGCGGCAGGCGGGGCGATGGGCTATAATCCGCGGGGCGCCGGGGGACCGGAGCCATCGGGGACCTATGGGGCGGGCATCTCCGGCGGAGCAGGAAGTTGCCAGCGCGTGGGAAGACGCTCAATCTTCGTGCCACCCTCATCCTGTGCGCCCTCTCCGGCGCGCTCCTGGCCGCCTGCTTCCCCGCCCTGGGCCTCTGGCCCCTCGCCTGGATGGCGCTGGTGCCGTGGCTCGTCGCCCTCCGTCTCACCGGCGCCGGCGCCGCCCTGCTCGGGAGCTTGCTTGGCGGCTTCGTCTTCTACGGCATCCTTCTCTATTGGCTCGCCCTCTTCGGCTGGACCGTATGGGCGCTCTCCTGCATCGTTCTCAGCTTCTCCTTGCTCGCCTGGGGCCTGGCCGCTCGCTGGATCGGCCGCCTCGGCGCAAGCGCCCGCATCTTCGGCGTCGCCGTTCTGTGGTGCGGCGTCGAATGGGCGCGCGGGCTGGGGCAGTTCGGCTTCACCTGGGGCTGGCTCGGGTACAGCCAGAGTCCCGCTCTCGAGCTGCTGCCCGTGGCGAGGCTCGCCGGAACCCTCGGGCTATCCTTTCTCATCGTCCTCGTCAACGCCGCCCTCGCCGAGCTCGTCGTCAGCTTCGCCCACGAGGGGCGCCCCTTTCGCCCGGCGCTCCGCACTGCGGCCATCCTTGCCCTGGCGGCGCTGGCCTTCCTGGGGGCCCGGAAGTGGACGGCCCGGCAGGGCGATCTCGAGGGGCCCGGCTTGCGCGTGGCCATCGTCCAGGGCAGCGCCCACGGGCCCCTGCGCGCGGAGAACGTGAACGTTCCTCTCACGCGGGAAGAGATGCAGCGCGCTCGGGATGCCTACCAGACTCTCACCGCGAAGGCCACCGGCGCCCGGCCGTGTTTGGTCGTGTGGCCCGAGAGCGTGCTGACCGGAGCGCCGGAACGCGATCCCCCGGTGGCGGAATGGGTGGCGCGGGTAACGCGCGCCTCGGGCGCCTGGCTCCTCGCCGGCGGGCCGTACTACGACGAAGCCGGCAGGCAGTTCAACTCGGCCTATCTCTATGCTCCCAGCGGCAATCTCGTTGCGCGCTACGACAAGGTGCAACTCGTGCCCTTCGGCGAGTATGTCCCCGGCCGAGAACGACTGCCGTTCCTGGACCACTACAACGTTCGCGATACCGATTTCAGCCCCGGCGCGGTACACCGCCTCCTCCAGGCGGGCACCGTCAGCCTCGGCCCTATGATCTGCTTCGAGTCGATCTTCCCCCAGATCTCGTGGGACCTCGTCCGGAAGGACGCCCAGGTGCTCGTGATCATCACCAACGACGCCTGGTTCGGCCACACAGCGGCCGCCGCCCAGCACCGCCAGATCGCCGCGCTCCGGGCCGTCGAGACCAATCGCTGGATCATCCGGGCGGCGAGCACTGGCAGTTCCTGCTTCATCGCCCCGGATGGCCGCATCGTCTCTCAGACCGGCCTTTTCGAGAAGGCCGTCCTCTCACAGGAGATCCGATTGGCCGCCGAGAAGTCGGGCGCCGAGTCGCCAGGCCTCCTCTTCGCCTGGGTGATGCTCTTCCTATCTACAGCCTATCTCATCGCTCCGACGGCCCTTCCCCGTCGTGGACGGAAGGCTGGCGCAGCTCGGCCCTCTGCTCGCCCGCGGCCGCGCGGTCGAGCAACTCCTCGATGATCGGCACGTGCCAGAAGTAGCCGGCCTCGGATACCTGGTACTCGATCAGCACGCGCCCTGGCTCCACGCAAAGGCGACCCCTCAAGCCGACGTCGGGCGTTCGCATGCCGCGGACGTATACCGGGCGCCCAAGGCTGCGGGCGACCGCTTGGCGCTTCTGCTCCAGAGGCGGCGGTAGCGGCTCCACATGGCATGTGGTTGCGCCTTCGAACTCGGTTTCCTCTTGTCTGCACTCTGCTGCTGTGCTAGAATACGGGGCAAAATGAGGTTTTTCATATGCTGATCGTTTGCTACGCAATCCAGATCCTGACCGCCGCCGCCCTCATCACGCTGACGGCCGTCACTCAGACCAAAAGCGAGCAGGGCGGCAGCGGGCTCGGCTGGGGCACCCTCGGGGGCAAGAGCTCGTCGAGCATCGCCGGCCTAGAGGACCAGCTCTCGCGAATTACAACCTACACGGCCGCCGCCTTCCTCGTGGCATCCATGTTGGTGGCGATCTTCAACGCGGTAGGCTAGCGAAGGCGTGCCCAGGTGGCGGAATTGGTAGACGCGCTGGCTTGAGGGGCCAGTGGCCGAAAGGCCATGCTGGTTCAAATCCAGTCCTGGGCACCAACACTGAGGTCGATGTCACGTGCGGCCGGTCGCCGGCGGAGAGAGCGCGGCCGGCTCGGCGCGTGTGAGCGCCGGACGAGCGATGGCGCAGCCGGAAGGGAGGACAACTGCCATGCCGGTCTTCACAGCGACCGACCTGGAGGGCGTCGGAGGAGTCCTTCTGCAAGGCATCTCGCGCTGCGCCGCCTCGCTTCAGCCGATAGAGCTTAGCCCGGGGTGCCCCGTGGCGGGGCAGGCCGACGGGGTGCCGATCGCACCCGGTCGAGAACGTCTGGACGCCCACACGCTCGCCTATCGGGCTGAAAACGTGATCGACACCCCTCGAGGAATTTGAAGGTGCGTCTTTGGGATAAACAGAGGTTACGTGGTACACTTCCCCTGGGTCGCCTTTACGGGTGATCCAGGCCCAGTGGCGGAGGGAGTTGCAGTGAAGCAGACCGTTAGCGCGCCTATTGCTCTGATCGCGATCATGCTCTGCGCGGGGCTGGGCATCGTGCTCTTCGGCCGGCCCGAGCCTGAGACAATCGATCCGGCAGACTTCTTCGTGCTGCCCTTCGCACCGCCCGTCGAAGAAGCCGAGCAAAGCGCCTTGCGAAAAAGTCTGTTTCCCCTGGGAGTCGTAGTCGTCTTCCCGCCTCTCCCCGCGGATCGGGCCGCGGGGGCGCGAATCGCCTTGGTCGCGCCTGGCAGCCCTGCCGCCAACGGCGGCGTGAAATCGGGCGACCTCGTCCTGAGCTTCAACGGCTTCGAGACAAGGCATCCGTATGCGCTCGGCGCTGCTGTCGCCCTGGCCGATCCGGAGAAGCCCAGCGAGATAACGATTGAACGGGCGGGCGAAGAGCAGACCCTTGTTATCGTAGGTATCCGGCCATTGCCGTCTAAAGAGCAGCTGTTCTGAGAAGCCCTGGGTGGGGGGAGGGTGAGGAGGGTCGAGAGATGAGGAGCAACGGGCAGAGGCAAGATGTCGCCTTCCTGGCACTCGCGGTCGCTGTTTTGGCGATAGCGGTCGCCTTGTTCGTCGGGATGAAGGCCATCGAAAAGGGTCGGCAGAAGGAGCCGGAGCCCGAGCCGACCGAGCAAGTCGAGGTCGTCGAGCCGGTCGTGGAGGAACCTGTGAAGAGCGAGAGCGGCCGCGATCCCTTCAAGACCCAGGCCGGCTCGGTGACGGACACGGGGCCAGCGGGCCAATCCCACGACATGAGGCTCGTGGGCATTGTCGTGGAGCAGGGCGACGAACCGATGGCCGTCATCCACACCGGCAAGAAGCGCTACTACGCGCGACCGGGGGATCGGGCCGCCGGCTACACGGTCATCAGCATCGGGGACAACAGCGCCGTCTTGGGAAAAGACGGCGACCGCGTGACCTTAGTCTTGCGCCAACCCGAGCCGGAGGAATAGGCGCCTCTTCGAGGCGAAGCGCCCGCTGCAAGGGAGAGATGATGGCGAGAGAGCCGGATTTCGAAGTCGTGTACGCGAATCTGGCGAAGATCACCCACGTAGCTCTTGAGTTTCTCATGGACTTCAAGCGCCTGGGGCCGGAGAACAGAGATGTCGAATCGGCCCCGACGCTCGTGCGGGTCGTCATGAACCCGGTCATCGCAAAGGCCTTGCGCGATGCGCTGGCCGAGAACGTCCGTCGCTACGAGCAGAAGTTCGGCGAGATCCCGGCGCCCCCGCAGGGGTCGGGTCCCGTCGTCCACTAATCCATCCCGACGCAAACCGAGGAAGCGAGGGGCATCTCATGAGCGAGCAGAGGCTGCAAGAGAGGCGACGTGCCCGCAAGTGTCCGAGCTGCGGCGGCAGCAGCATGATACGGGCCTTTCGGGTCCCCGGCGTGCAACTACAGATCGTCCGCGAAGACAGCGGATCCCGCAGCGGCCTCATAGCGCTGTACTCAGACGTGTGCGTGGACTGCGGCCTCACCAGCTTCTACGCCCGGCGCGGAGAGGTCGCCCAGGAGATCAAGGTGCTCGAAGGCGAAGGGCACGAAGAGAAGAGCGAATGAGGCCTCGAATCCGTACCTGGACCCTGCTGCTCATCGCTGCCATAGGCTTCATGGCGGCGCTGTTCTGGGTCCGCGCCAATCCCACCCAGGAGAAGGACCCGCTGACCGAGTCCCAGGAGACGGTCGAGCATGTCTTCGGGATGACGATCGCCAGGGAGTCCGGCCCCAGCGGCGGCCTTGCGATTGAGGTCGTCGATGCCAAAGGCCCCGCCGCCGCCGTCGGAATGGAGGTCGGCGACCGCGTCATGGCGGTCGGCGACGAATCGGTCTGGCACGCGTACCAGTTCATCCAGGCCGTGAACAGGCGAGCCTCTTCATCGCCTGCTTTATCGCTGCTCGTGGAGCGAGAAGGCGCCTATCGTGTCATCGTGTTCAGAAACAGCGGCGAGCTTCCCCTCCCCGGAGAAGAAGAGGGCCATCACCACTAGATCGCATCCCAGAGTCATGCCGCAGACCGCCCTCGTTTACACGCCCAAGTTCAGCGATTACGACCTGGGTCCCTCTCACCCACTCAGGCCCTCCCGAGTCGTCCGCACCTATGAGCTCATCAAAGCCTGCGGGCTGCTGGGAAGCCGCTCCGCCTCCCTTTCCCGGCCCTCGGCTGCGGACGAAGATGCCATCGCCCTGGTCCACAGCCCGGAGTACATTGCCGCCGTCCGCGCCCCCGGTGAAGGACGCCTCCTGCGGCGGGCCCACGAATTCGGCCTTGGCACCATCGACAATCCCATCGTCGGCGGCATGTACGAGGCCGCAGCCCTCGTCGTCGGGGCCTCCGTCCGGGCGGCCGACCTCGTCATCGACGGCAAGGCCCGCGTCGCCTTCAACCCGGGGGGCGGATTGCACCACGCCCACCGGGACAGGGCCGCCGGATTCTGCGTCTTCAACGACCCCGCCATCGCCATCGCCCATCTCCTGAATCGCTGTGGTGATGGGGTGAAGGTCGCCTACGTCGACATCGACGCCCATCACGGCGACGGCGTCCAGGAGGCCTTCTACGACCGCCGGGATGTCCTGACCATCTCCGTGCACGAGAGCGGCCGCTATCTCTTTCCGACCACCGGGGCCGTCTCCGAGATAGGGGAGGGCGATGGAGAAGGCTTCGCCGTGAATCTCCCGCTGTCGCCCTACACCGGCGACGATGTCTACGTGGGAGCCTTCAGAGATGTGGTCATCCCGCTCCTCGAGGCCTTTGCGCCGGACTTCGTCTGCACCCAGCTCGGCGTCGACACCCACTACCAGGACCCGCTCACCCACCTCTGCTGCACCACGCACGGGTATATCAGGGTCGTCGAGGAGATCGCCCAGCGCGCCCCCCGCTGGATCGCCATCGGGGGCGGCGGCTACGACGTCACCGTCGTCCCTCGAGCCTGGACGCTCGCCTTCGCACGAATGGCTGGCGTCGAGCCCCCGGAGCACATTCCGGATTCGGAGGTCCAGCACTACCGCCGCGACGACAAGCCGGTGCCGCTCCACGATGCCACCGGCCCCAAGACAGACGAAGACTGGCTCCGCGTCACGCGCGAGTTCGCCGAAGCATCGGTCAAGGAGATCAAGGAGCGGCTCTTCCCCTACCACGGTCTCTCCGCCGATGCCCCCTGAGCCGCCCGTCGCCGCCTCCGGTTGACGCCCCGTCGCGCCTTGCGCTATACTGCCTCCGAGCTTCCGTGGGGCGCCCGAAGCCCCGAGTCGAGCACTGAGCGCCCCGCTTCGACGGGCGCCCTTTTTGCGAGGACGACAGCCGGATGAGCCCTCCCTGCTACGTCTTCTTCGACGTCGACGACACGCTCATCGAATGGACCGTGAGCTGGCCGGACGCCTTCACCCATGCCGCCCGCGAGGTCGGCGTGGCGGTTAGCCCCGAAGAGTCGCTGGCCGCGCTGAAAACCGCCCTCTCCACGGGCCTCTACACCGATCTCGTCCACCGCCATGCCGACGACGAGGACGACCGTGCCTTCTGGCTTGCCTACGACGGCCGGTTGCTCGAAATCCTCGGCGTGAAGCAGGGCCTGCGCCAGGCGACCGAGCGCATCGTCGCGACCCTCACCCACCCCGACTCGCGCCGGCTCTATGCAGACGTGCCCGACGTCCTGCGCAGCCTCTCGCACAACGGCGCCAAGCTCGGCATCGTGAGCGGCCGGCCCCGCGCCGAGCCCGAGCTCGAGGCACTTGGCGTCCGAAGCTACTTCCATCCCGTGATCGACGCCTTCGCCGCGCGCAGCGGCAAGGACGAAGGTCATATGTTCCATCTGGCCGCCGAAGCCGCCGCCAAGTACGACGCGCCGGCCTGGCACGTCGGCGACAACTACGACCTAGACGTGCTCGGCGCCCGCGCCGCCGGGCTTCGCCCCGTGCTGCTCGACCGCACCGGCGCACACGAAGAGGTCGACTGCCCCCGCATCGAGTCCCTTCGCGAGCTTCCTTCCGTACTCTTGGAGACCACAGGATGACCCACCGCGAACGCTGGCTGCGCACCATGCATTTTGAGCCCGTCGACCACGTCCCGGACGAGGAGTTCGGCTACTGGGACAACACCCTCACCCTCTGGCACGAGCAGGGCCTCCCCAGGGAGATCGACACCCTTCCCAAAGCCGACGTCTACTTCGGCTTCGCGCCCAGAGCCTTGGTGCCCGTCAACCAGGGCCTCTCTCCCGGCTTCGAAAGAGAGGTGCTCGACGACACCGGAGACTATCTCCTCATTCGAGACGAGCACGGCTCCACGTGCCAGATTCACTCCTCCGGGCAGGACTCCATTCCCCACTTCCTCGACTTCCTCCTCAAGGGCCGCGACGAATGGGAAAGGGAGTTCAAGCCGCGCCTCGACCCCGACGACCCCAGCCGCCTTCCGGATCCCGACACGTGGGCAGACCTGAAACAGGAGTACGCGAAACGCGACTACCCCCTCGGCATCGGCATCGGCAGCCTCTACGGCTGGATGCGCGATTGGATGGGCTTCGAGCGCGCCGCCATGATGGTCTACGACGACCCCGGGCTCGTCGAGGAGATCATGGAGACCATCACCCGGATCGTGCTGCGCACCATCGAATGGGCCGCGCCCCAGGTGCAGATCGACTTCGGCGCCGGCTGGGAGGACATGGCCTTCAACGCCGGCCCCATGATCTCGCCCGCCGACTTCGAGCGGCTCATGGTGCCCCGCTACCGGCGCATCGCGGACCTGCTGAAAGAGCACGGCTGCGACATCGTCTACACCGACTGCGACGGCAATATCAACAAGCTCGTCCACCTCTGGCTCGAGGCCGGCATCAACTGTATGTTCCCCGTCGAAGTGGCGGCCGGCACCGACCCGCTGCCTCTGCGGGACACCTACGGAAAGCGGCTCCTTCTCCTCGGCGGCGTGAACAAGCGCGCCCTCATCGCCGGCAAAGAAGCCATCAGGCACGAGGTCGAGCGGATCGAGCCCCACGTGAAGGAAGGCGGGTGGATTCCGCACGTGGACCATCGCGTGCCCCCAGACGTCACCTTCGAAAACTACCGGTACTATCTGGCGGCGAAGAGAGACCTGTTCGGCATACCAGAGCCTGCGCCCTGGGAGGAGCGGAGGCCCCCCGAATGGGGCCCCGCGGAGCAGAACGCTTGACCCGACGGCCCTCGGAGGACGAGGCCGAGGTCACGAAGCTCCGGTCGGCCGGCGGGATCGTCGTCAAGGGCCGCGGCGACGACCTGCGGGTCGCCGTCATGCAGTCCCGCTACGGCACCTGGGTTTTCCCCAAGGGAGGGTTCGAGCCGGGGGAGACCGCCGAGCAAGCCGCGCGTCGCGAGATCCGCGAAGAGATCGGCCTCTCCGATCTCACCTGTAAGGGATCGCTCGGCTCGACCGAGCACACCTTCGAGCGCGAGGGCCGCCGCTTCGCCAAGACGGTCGACTGGCTTCTCTTCGAGGCCCCGCCCGACGCCGAGGTGCGCGCCGACCCCCAGGAGAACTCCCTGGACTGCGGCTGGTTCCCCCCGAAGCACGCCCTCTCCCTACTCGCCCACACCGATCAACGCCGCCTCTTGCGCCGCGCCCTTTCGAGGCTGAGCTGACTCAGCCGACAGCCCGCTTTAGACATTAGTAAGTGCTGTACACGGACCGGCGCGCGTAGACGCCCCAAACGAGGGCGTTGCCTGTTGAATATGACGGTCGAGGGGGCATGCCGCATGCTCACATCGCGTTTGACAATCGGTCCGAGCGCCTGCTATACTCTCTCCCCGTGCGCGCGAGGGGGCGCGTAGCGCCGGGCGACAGGCGTGCGCACATGTTTGACAGCTTATCTGGCAAGCTGCAAGGGATACTGCGAGGATTGCGCGGTAGGGGACGGCTATCCGAGGAGGATGTGGCCGCCGCCTGCCGTGAAATTCGATTGGCCCTCCTCGAAGCCGATGTGAACTTCCGAGTCGTGCGCGACTTCGTCGCCCGCGTCCAGGAGCAGGCCGTCGGCGAGGACGTCATCACAAGCCTCACCCCCGGCCAGCAGGTCGTCAAGATCGTCCACGAAGAGCTCACCCGGCTCCTCGGGGCGGAGGCAAGCGACCTCGAGCTCTCCGCGCAGCCGTCCGTCGTCCTGATGGTCGGGCTCCAGGGCGGCGGCAAGACGACCACGGCCGGCAAGCTCGCGCGCCGACTCGCCGCCGAAGGAGAACACCCTCTCCTCGCCGCCACCGACCTTCGCCGGCCGGCGGCCGTGGAGCAGCTTCGCGTCGTCGGCGAGCAGGTGAACGTGCCCGTCTTCCGGGGCGACGGCAAGGACGCCGTGGGCGTCGCTCGCGCGGCCGTGGAAAGGGCGAAGAGCGAGGGGTTGGGGCCCGTCATCATCGACACCGCCGGCCGCACGCACATCGATGAAGAGCTGATGGCCGAGCTGTCCAGCATGAAGGACAAAGTGCGTCCGCAGGAGGTGCTGCTCGTGCTGGACGCAATGACCGGGCAGGACGCGGTCAACGTGGCGTCGGAGTTCGACGAGGCCATAGGCATCACCGGCGTCGTGCTGACGAAGCTCGACGGCGACGCCCGTGGGGGCGCCGCCCTCTCGGTAAGAGAGGTCACCGGGAAGCCGATCAAGCTCGCCGGGGTAGGGGAGAAGCTCGACGCGCTCGAGGTCTTCCATCCGGACCGGATGGCCTCCCGCATCCTCGGGATGGGCGATGTCCAGACGCTCATCGAGCAGGCGGAATCTGCGTTCGACGAGAAGGAAGCGGCCGACCTGGAGCGAAGACTCCGTGAGCGACGCTTCGATTTGAATGACTTTATGCGAGAAATGGAGCGCCTGGGGAAGATGGGGTCACTGGACCATCTGCTCGCGATGATCCCCGGGGTGCAGGCACTGCGGCAGCAGATCCCCATGGAAATCGATCCGAAGCGTCTTCGTCACATGACGGCCATCATGCAGTCGATGAGTCCCGACGAACGGGCCAACCCTGATATGATAGATGGAAGCCGGCGGAGGCGAATCGCTCGCGGCAGCGGGCGGACGCGCCAAGAAGTGAACTTCTTGCTGAAGCAGTTCAAGCAGATGAGGAGCATGCTCGGCCAATTCGCCGATGCTGAGGCGAAGGGCCGATTACCGAGACAAGCCGGAATCCCCGGCTTTCGAACGTAGGAGGTGCACGTGGCAGTACGTATCAGATTGCGTAGGATCGGAAAGAAGAAGCAGCCTCAGTACCGCTTGATTGTGGCGGAGGCCGCATCGCCCCGAGACGGCCGGTTCATCGAGTCGATCGGGCGGTATAATCCGCGCCTCGACCCGCCTCTGATCAGCGTGGACGAAGAACGAGCCCTCTCCTGGCTGAGGCAGGGCGCGCAGCCTAGCGATACGGCGAAGTCGATGCTCGTAAAGACCGGCGTGTGGGAGAAGTTCAGCGGCGAGCCCGCACCGGCGGCCGTGGCTGCAGCAGAAGCCGTTGCAGAGGAGCAGACTGAAGCTCCAGAGCCGGAGCCGACAGCTAAGGCGGAGGATGACCTGTCCGCTACCCGTGCCGAGGGTGAGGACACGGCCGCCGCTGACGAGACTGCTGCATGAGAGGCATGTGTCGATTGCGCAAAACATAGTAGGAGCAAGGGCGGTAGACGCGCCTGGACTGTCGCACGAATGAGGGCCGCTCTGGGGCGCGCGGCCGCTCTGGCGCCACTAAGAGACCCTTGGGCTAGCTCAACAGTGGGAGGTCAAGTACGGTGCATGAGCTCGTGACGATGATTGTGAGGGCCCTGGTGGACGATCCAGAGCAGGTGGTTGTAAATAAGATCGAGGGGGAACGCAGCATCATTTTCGAGGTGCGAGTGGGTCCCGACGACCTGGGCAAGGTGATCGGAAAAGGCGGTCGCATCGCCAATGCTCTGCGGACCTTGGTTCGAGCGGCGGGGGCGAAAGAGCGCAAGAGCATCTGGGTGGATATCAACAAGCTGGGTGATTCATCGGCATCAGCGGAGTAGCAGAATGAGTGGCATCACTGTCAAACGGTCGATCGGCGTACGCGTTATTGTGAGCGAGGAGTTCAAGGAAGACCTCAAAAACGAGCTGCAGGAAGCCGCAACTGAAACCCAGCGACGAATCGACCAGATGGAGATGAACAGTCGGCGGCTGCTCGCCGACCTCCAGAGGACCGATCTCTCGCAGGCGATGCAGGCCCGGAGACAGATCGAGGCGGAGCGGCAGCGGCACGATGCCCTCAAGCAGGACATCCAGCGGCAGCTCCAGGAAGTCGATAAGCTGGAGATCGGAGGCGAGTATCCCCGTGGCACGGTTGAAGGTGTCGTCGAGCTTCAGCAGGGCGACGATCTCGTCCAGAGGCTCAGCGGCTCGCAGATCGTCGTCAAGGACGGTGTGATCGTCGAAATCCGCGAGACTTAGCGCGATGGCCGACAACAGCAAGGAGCCGTGGGACCTGGTCATCGGCCAGGTGACGGCTCCGTTCGGCATCCACGGAGCCCTCCGCGTGAGGCCCGAGACCGACCGCCCCGAGCGCTTCCACGACCTCGAAGAGGTCTGCCTTGAGCTGCCCTCGGGCGAGGAGCGCATCTACCGGATCCGCAGCGCGCGTCTCTCGCCGAAGGGCGTCACCCTCACGCTCGCGGGATGCGAAGACCGGAACTCCGCCGCCGCGCTCCGCCGCGCGTGGATCAAGATCAAGCGCTCCATGGCCATCCCCCTCGCGGAGGGCAGGTACTGGATGCACGACGTCATCGGGCTCCGGGTCGTCACCGAGGAGGGGGAGGACCTGGGCGAAGTGACCCAGATCATCCGCGCCCCCGGCAACGACGTCTACGTGACCCCGTCGGCCATGATCCCCGCCGTCCGCGAGGTGGTCCGCGAGATCGACCTCGAACACCGCCGCATGATTGTCGCGCCCCTCGCCGAAAAGGAAGTCGAAGCGGAAGCGGGCGAACCATGAAGATCGACGTGCTGACGACATTCCCCGAGGTCTTCGCTCCGATCCTCGGCGCCAGCATCCTCAAGCGCGCCCAGGAATCCGGCATCCTCGCGCCGGCCGTCCACGACCTCCGGCGCTGGACCGCCGACCGCCACGGCACCACCGACGACACCCCCTACGGCGGCGGCGCCGGCATGGTGATGAAGCCCGAGCCCTTCTTCGCCGCCGTCGAAGAGCTCCGCTGCCCGGCCCAGTCGGGCTGCGCCGAAGAGATCGTCCTCCTCACCCCCCAGGGGCAACCCTTCACCCAGGACATCGCCCGCGACCTCTCTACCAAGGACCACCTCATTCTGCTCTGCGGGCACTACGAAGGCGTGGACGAGCGCGTCCGGGAGCACCTCGCCACCCGCCGGGTCTCCATCGGCGACTACGTCCTCACCGGCGGTGAGCTCCCCGCCATGATCCTCATCGACGCCGTGACCCGGCTGCTGCCCGGGGCCCTCGGCGCCGAAGAAGCCGCCGAGTCCGACTCCTTCGCCGACGGCCTCCTCGAATACCCCCACTACACCCGCCCCGCCGACTTCCGCGGCTGGACCGTCCCCGAGATTCTCCTCTCCGGCCACCACGACCAAATCCGCCGCTGGCGCCGCAAAGAATCCCTCCGCCGCACCCGCGCCCTCCGCCCCGACCTCTTCGACAAGATCGACCTCACCGACGAAGACCGGGAGCTGCTCGACGAGATCGACGACGAAGCTGCGGGCTAAGAATCTCTAACAAAACCCCTTCGGGCGATGGCTGCGCAGAAGAGAGACCCGCCGCAAACGGCGGAATGCGGGGTTCTGTTAGAGTCTCTAAGGCAGCAGCGCCCCCACATACTCCTCCGGATCGAAGTCCCGCAGGTCGTCCAGCTTCTCGCCCACGCCGATCAGCTTCACCGGCACCCCCAGCTCCTCCGACAGCGTGATCAACGTCCCCCCCTTCGCCGTCCCGTCGAGCTTCGTCATCACCAGCCCCGTCACCCCGATCGCCTCCCGGAACACCTGCGCCTGCACCAGCGCGTTCTGCCCCGTCGTCGCGTCCAGCACGAGCAGCGTCTCGTCCGGCGCGCGCCCCAGCGCCCGCCGCGCCACCCGGTCCACCTTTCGCAGCTCCTCCATCAGGTTCCGCTGCGTGTGCAGCCGCCCCGCCGTGTCCGCGATCACCACATCGATGCCCCGCGCCCGCGCCGCCTCCACGCTGTCGAAGACCACCGCCGCCGGATCGCCCCCCGGCTGATGCCGCACGATCTCGCACCCCACCCGCTCCGCCCACACCTCGAGCTGGTCGATTGCCGCCGCCCGGAACGTGTCCGCC
>Ga0307376_10000841_pt1 | contig 36088 bp, 36 predicted proteins | sample TR2MG_FD_202536 | JGI IMG/M metagenome (GOLD analysis project Ga0307376, IMG submission 202536) | Soil microbial communities from Risofladan, Vaasa, Finland - TR-2 | ecosystem: Environmental > Terrestrial > Soil > Coastal area > Acid sulfate soil | place: Finland: Risofladan, Vaasa | collected...
CCTCCGATAGGTGGTCTATCCAACAACACTCTACCGAAGGTGCCGGTGCCTTTCCTCGTTTCGCAGCTCTCTAGCACCACTCCCGTCGCTTGCTCCCTACCTGTTACCTATGTATGGTAACTCAAGACGATGGGGGCGGTGTTCGCTTGCCAACCCATTGGGGCTGTGCTATACTCACTTCGGACACGAGGTTCTCTCGTGGCCAGGAGAGTGGGACGCGTCCCACTCTTCAGCGTTAGGAAGCGACGGAAATGCAGGTCGATTTCGTACAGGCGCTGCGCGATATAGGTAGGGAGAAAGATATCCCGCTCGAGACACTGAGCGAGATCATCGAAGCCGCGCTTGTGTCCGCCTACAAGAAGCACTACGGCGCGACCTCTGAGATCCACGTGGACATCGACTGGGATAACGGAACGGCGGCGGTGTTCTGCCGAAAGCAGATTGTGGAGCATATGGAGAACCCGCACGCGGAGATGTCGCTGGCGGATGCGCGGCGGCTGGATCCGACGGTGGAGGAACACGAATACCTCGACATCGAGGTGTCGCCGCAGGAGTTCGGGCGTATCGCAGCGCAGACGGCGAAGCAGGTCGTGGCGCAGCGGATTCGGGAGGCGGAGCGCGACATCATCTATGAGGAGTTCAGCAATCGCGATGGCGACGTGGTGACCGGGGTGGTGCAGCGCCGCGACGGCCGGACCGTATTCATCGATCTGGGTCGCGTGGAGGCGGTGCTGCCGGGGTCGGAGCAGAGCTCGCTGGACGGCTATCGGATGGGCGAGCGCCTGAAGGTGTACATCCTCGAGGTGAAGCGCACGACGAAAATCCCGCGGGTGCTCGTGTCGCGCAGCCACCCGGGGCTCTTGCGGAAGCTGTTCGAGCTGGAGGTCCCGGAGGTTCACGAAGGCATCGTGGAGATCAAGGCCCAGGCGCGGGAGGCAGGAGCTCGTTCGAAGGTGGCGGTGGTGTCGAAGCAGGAGAACGTGGACCCGGTGGGGGCCTGTGTGGGGCACCGAGGCAGCCGCGTGCAGGCTGTCGTCGATGAGCTGCGGGGGGAGAAGGTGGATATCGTCCGCTGGAGCGATGAGCCTCCCAGATACGTCGCCAGCGCGCTCAGCCCGGCCAAAGTGAGCCGCGTGATTATCGAAGAGGAGACGCGATCGGCGACGGTGGTCGCGCCGGACAATCAGCTGTCGCTGGCCATCGGGCGGGAGGGACAGAACGTCCGACTGGCCGCGCGGTTGACAGGCTGGCGAATCGATATTCGGAGCGAGGCTCAAATGGCCGAGCGAGCGGCCGCGGAAGCCCTGGCGGGTGCTCAGGCGGTGGCCGTGGCCGGGGAGAGCGATGAGGCGCCGGAGGAGGCGGTCGGCTCTGCAGAGGCGGCCGCTGCGGAGGCGGCCGCTGCGGAGGCGGGCGCTGCGGAGGCGGCCGCTGCGGAGGCGGCCGCTGCGGAGGCGGGCGCTGCGGAGGCGGGCGAAGCGCCCGCCGCGCCGAGCGTGGCGGCCGAGGGGGCCGGGGGCGAAGAGGAAGACGCAGTGACGGGATCGGAAGCGGCTGCGGCGGAAGAGGTGACGGACCAGCCCGAGGCCGAGGCCCTGCCCGCTGAGGCCGCACCGGAGGTGGCGGAAGAGGCGCCGGTGGCAGGGGAAGAGGCGGAGGTAGAACAGGCGCCGGTGGCAGAGGAAGAGACGGAGGAGGAAGAGGCGCCGGTGGCAGAGGAAGAGACGGAGACGGTGGTGGAGGAAGAAACGGAACAGGGGGAGCCCGAAGAGGCCGAGCAGATCTCCGAGAAGGCGGCGGCTGACGCTCCGCCGGGGGAATCAGTCGTCTTGGGCGAGGAGAATCGATTGGCGTCGGGAGCGGAATGAGGCGACGGGAGCGGGCACCCCAGCGGAGCTGTGTGGCGTGTCGGCAGGTTCGGCCGAAAGGGGAGTTGCTACGCCTCGTTCGGACGCCCGAGGGTGAGGTCGGCGTGGACGCGACGGGCAAGGCCGCGGGGCGGGGAGCGTATGTGTGTCGGGACGAGCGATGCGCGCAGCGGGCGGTCAAGCAGAAGAAGCTGGCGCGGGCGCTTGGCGTGCCGGTGGGGGAGGAGCTTCTGGAAGCGATTGGGCAGAACCTGGGCTGAAGAGCGTGCCGGGAGTGCCCTCCAGCCGGAGCGGGCAGCAGAGCGAGAGTCGCGTGCAGAGAGAGAGCCGGGCCAAACATGGAGTTAGGGCCAGCGTCGTATGAGAGTCTATGAGCTCGCAAGCCAATTAGGCGTTGCGAGCCGGGATGTGCTCCTGCTCTTGGAGGAACTGGGCGTCGGAGGGAAGACGGCCAGCTCCACCGTGCCTCCGGTACATCTGGGGGAGGTACGCGCGCGCCTGGGGGGCGAGCAGGGCGCCGCCGTCGAGGCCGAGGCCCTGCCAAAGGAGAAGAAGGAGAAGCCGCCCGCAAAGACGGCGAAGACGGAGGCTCCGGCCCCCGCCGCGCCGGAGGAGACTCCCGAGGAAGGGGAGCGGCCGATCAGACTGAAGGCTCCCTTCACGGCGACGGATTTCGCCACCGCGCTCGACACCGACGCGGAGAATATCGTGAATGCTGCCACCGATCTCGGAGAGTCGATCGCCGAGGATAGCATCGTGCCTCCGGAGCTGGCGCTGTTGATCGGCGAGCAGTGGGGCTATACGATCGAGATCGAGGAGCCGGAGATCGTCGAGGAGGAGCCGCCGACTGAGGCCGAGGCGGCCGGCGAGGAGGGGGCGCAGGTCGAGGCCGAGGAGAAGGAGGCGGAGGCGCCGGCGGCGGTTGAGGAGCCGGAGGCTCCAGCGCCGCCTCCGATGAAGGTGGTGCCGCGCCGGATAGCGCCTCCAGACGCTCCCCCGAGGCCGCCTGTAGTGACGGTCCTGGGCCACGTCGACCATGGGAAGACGACGCTCCTGGACGCGATACGAGAGACGAACGTCACTGCCAGCGAGCCGGGCGAGATTACGCAGCATATCGGCGCCTACCAGATCGAGATCAACGGAAAGCCAATCACGTTCATCGATACCCCGGGCCACGAAGCCTTCACGGCGATGCGGGCGCGCGGGGCGCAGGTAACGGATATTGCAGTGCTGGTGGTGGGGGCCGATGATGGGGTGATGCCGCAGACGATGGAGGCGATCGACCACGCGCAGGCGGCGGGAGTGCCCATCATCGTGGCGATCAACAAGGTCGACCGCCCGAGCGCGAACCCCGACGCGGTCAAGCAGCGCCTGATGGAGAAGGGGCTGGTGCCCGAGGAGTGGGGGGGAGACACGATCTACGTCCCCGTCTCGGCCTTGGAGAAGACCGGCATCGGCGATCTCCTCGAGATGATAGCGCTCGTATCGGAGATGAGGGACCTGCGCGCGGAGAGGGACAAGCCGGCGGAGGGCGTGGTGCTGGAGGCGGAGCTGGACAAGCGGCGGGGGAGCGTGGCGACGCTGCTGGTGCAGGAAGGCATCCTGCATACCGGGGACAGCGTCGTGGTCGGACCGGTTGCCGGCAAGGTGCGGGCGATGACCGATGACCGGGGGAACCGGCTGAAGGAGGCGGGGCCTTCGACACCGGTGCAGGTGATGGGATTGTCGGACGTGCCGGAGGCGAGCGAGCTGTTCCGCGTCGTGGAGGGCGACAAGAAGGCCCGGTCGCTGGCGGCTGAAACGCAGGAGAGCGAGCGACAGGCGCAGCTCGGAGCGGGTGTTGCGGCCTCGATGCTGGAGCTTTCGCAGCTGTTCGCGGGGGGAGAGGCGAAGGTTCTCAACCTGATTCTGAAGGCCGACGCTCAGGGCACGGTGGAGGCGATATCGAGCGCGCTGGCTCAGATTGGGAATGAAGAGGTGAGCTCGAATATCCTGCACGTGGGCGTGGGCGATGTGAACGAATCGGACGTGAGCTTGGCGGCGGCGACGAAACCGAGCGTCATCATCGGGTTTCAGGTGGGGGCCGATACGCAGGCGAGGCGGCTGGCGGCGGACGAGCGCGTGGAAATCCGGCGGTATCAGGTGATCTACGACCTCCTCGACGATGTGCGGGATACGCTTTCGGGGATGCTGGAGGTGAAGACGCAAGAGGTCGTCGTAGGCCAGGCGGAGGTGCGGGCGCTGTTCCAATCCTCGCGCTTGGGCACGATCGCCGGCTGCTACGTGCTGGATGGGAGAATCGTCCGGGGAGCGGCGGTGCGAGTGCGCCGGCGTGGAGGCACCGTGCACGAAGGCAGAATCTCCTCCCTGCGGCACCTGCAGGACGACGCGAACGAGATGACGCAGGGATTCGAATGCGGCATCGTGATGGGGGACTTCAACGAGGTGGAGGTGGGGGACATCATCGAGTGCCTGGAAGAGCAAGAGCTGCGGCGCGCCGTTCTTTAAGGTGCCTGCGCCATGCATATCGCTTCGCTCCGAGTGGAGCTCGAGATCACCGACGCCCTCACACTCAAGGACAAGCGCCAGGTGATACGCAGTCTGCTGGACCGCATACGGAACCGCTTCAACGTGAGCGCGGCGGAGGTCGGCCGGAACGATTCGGTGCGGTATGCGGAGCTGGCCGCCGTCGGCGTGGCGAACGATCGCCAGTTCCTCGACCGGGTGATGGGGAAGCTGCTCGACCTGATCGAGAGCGAGCCGCGGGTGGTGCTGCTGGAGCAGGATCTGGAGTTTCTCTAGGGGAGCGCTACGCGTCATGGCGTCGCAGCGGATAGAGCGAGTGCAGAAGCTGCTCCGCGCGGAGATCAGCTCTGTTCTCCAGCGGAAGCTCAAGGACCCGCGCGTCGGGATGGTGACCGTCACCGAAGTCGACGCCAGCCCCGACCTGAAAACCGCCCGGGTGTTCTTCAGCGTCCTGAAGGAGGACGAATCGGAAGCGGAGGCGCTGGCCGGGCTGAAGAGCGCGGCCGGGTTCATCCGATCCGAGCTGATGCGGGTGCTGCACCTGCGGCCGATGCCGGTGCTGGAGTTCGAGCTCGATAGATCGCTGGCGCGGGGCGCGCACACGCTAGACCTGCTGGATCAGGTTCTACATGAGCAAGAAGACGACGGCCCGCGCGCGGGACCGAGTGACCCGTCTCGTTCAGAGCAGTAGAGACATCTGGGTCGGCACGCACGTTCGACCGGACGGCGACGCGCTGGGCTCGCTGCTGGGTCTGTCGCTGGCGCTGGAGAGAACCGGACGGCGGGTGGCCCGGCTCTGCGCGGACCCCGTTCCGGACAACTACCGGTTCCTTCCGGGCGCCGACCGGGTCTCACCCGAGCCGCCTGAGTGGAAGGCCGAGCTTGCCATCGTTGTGGACTGCGACGGCCTCTCGCGCCTCGGACGGCTGGAGCCGGCCTTCGGGGGGCTGGCCCATCTCATCGACATCGACCACCACCACACAGACCACGCCTTTGGCGAAGAACGGCTGGTGGATTCGGCGGCGGGAGCTACCGCGGAGATTGTCCGCGATGTGCTCCAAGGCCTACAACTCCCTCCTGACGCGGAAGTCGCAACCTGTCTCTACACGGCCATTCTGACGGATACTGGCCGCTTCTGCTACGGGAATACGACGACGCACTCCCTTCGGATCGCGGCGGAGATGGTGGCGGCGGGCGCCGCCCCGGATCGGATCGCGCGCACGATCTACGAGGAGAGATCAATCGCGGCCACGCACCTCTTGGGGGTGGCTCTCTCTCGGCTTTCGGCCGACCTGGAGGGACAGGCTGTGAGCTCGGTGTTGACCCAGAAGGACTTCAGGGAAACGGGGGCCGCGCCCGGCGACACGGAGGGCATCATCGACCACCTGCGAGCTATCGGGGGGCCGCGGGTGGCGCTGCTGCTCGTGGAGCCAAACCACGACGCCGTGCGGGTGAGCCTGCGGTCCGACGGGAGTGTGGACGTGAGCGAGATCGCTCTCGGGTTCGGCGGCGGCGGGCATATGATGGCGGCCGGGTGCACCGTCCCCGGAACGGCGGAGGGCGTGCGAGGGCAGCTTCTGGAGGCCGTACGAAAAGCTCTCGATCGTCCGAGCGGGCACGATGGCGGCTGACGGTTTTCTGAACGCGTTGAAGCCCGCGGGAATGACCTCCCACGATGTCGTGGCCTGGGTCCGCAGGCGCGTGGGAGAGCGACGCGTGGGGCACCTCGGGACTCTCGATCCGGCCGCGGCAGGTGTTCTTCCCGTATTGCTTGGGCGGGCGACGCGGCTCTTCCCGTACGCGGGTGGCACTGACAAAGCCTACCGGGCTGAGGTGGTCTTCGGCACGCGAACCGACACGCTCGACGCGGAGGGGCGCGTCCTATCCGAGGGTGACGACGGCACGCTCACGCAGGGAAGGCTGGAGAGCCTGCTGCAGGAGTTCACTGGCGAGATCGAGCAGGTTCCGCCTGCCTTCTCGGCGGCGAAGGTGGAGGGCCGCCCCTTGCATGAGCGGGCGCGGGCAGGCGAGGCCGTTGAGGGGCGCCCGAAGCGCGTCACCATCAGCTCGTTGGAGCTGGTCGACTTCGACTGCGGGCGAGAGGCGCGAGCGGTGATCGATGTGGTGTGCAGCACCGGGACCTACGTGAGGGCCTTGGCCGACGACCTCGGGAAGGCGGCCGGGGGTGGCGCCTACCTGGGGTTCCTGGTCAGGACGCGCGCGGGGCGCTTCTCCCTCGCGGATTCGTGGACACTAGAGGAGATCGAGGCCGCCGGCGAGCAAGGAAAGCTGGATGAATGCTTCCTGCCAATCGACTGGCCGCTGGAAGGCCTGCCGGAGGTGGGTCTGGGGGAGCGCGAGGCACTTTCTTTCGTACGGGGGAGGCGAATCTGCGCAGGCCAGCGGAAGGAGTGGCCGGTGCGTGTCTACGGGCCGGGCCGGGTATTCCTGGGGCTGGGCGACGTCCTGGGAGAGGGCATGCTTCAGCCGAAGGTGGTGCTGGCGTCGGAGGAGGCGGTGACGGCGTGAGGGTGACCCGGGGCGTGGACAAGAAGCTGCGCCGACCGCTCTGCCTGGCCGTCGGCGTGTTCGACGGCGTGCACGTGGGCCATCGAGAGGTGATCGGCGCCGCCGTGAAGATGGCCGCGGGCGGGGATCTGGTCCCGGCGGTGCTGACATTCGAGCCGCACCCGGATGCCGTGCTCAATCCCCAGGGCGCGCCGCCGCTGCTGACGACGACCGAGGAGAAAGTGGCGCTCCTGCGAGACCTCGGAGTCGAACTCACGGTGCTAGCTCGGTTCGACCGAAAACTGGCCGATGTCCCGGCGGAGACATTCGTCGAGGACGTGCTGGTCGCCCGTCTTCGGGCGCGCTGTATCGTGGTCGGGGAGAACTGGCGGTTCGGCGCGGGCGGGCGGGGCACGCCTGGCCTTCTCCGCCGGATGGCGAAGGCCTCGGGTTTCCAAGTCACGGTGGTGCCGCGGGTCTGCGCACGGAACAGGAAGGTGAGCAGCACCCACATCCGCGACCTGCTGGCGGCGGGGCAGGTGAAGAGGGCGGGCGAGCTGCTCGGCCGATGCTACGGCCTGCTCGGCCGGGTCGTCCTGGGGGATGGAGTGGGCCGCAGGCTGGGGTTCCCCACCGCCAATCTGGAGATGTCGGCGGAGAAGCTGATTCCGGCGGACGGGGTCTACGCCTGCCGATCCGGTCAGAGGCTGCTGCGAAACGCCGTGGCCTACATCGGACGGAGGCCGACGTTCGCCGGAGGGGGCGAGAGACGAGTGGAAGTGCATCTGCTCGACCACGACGGGCGTACCGACCTGCACGGGCGTTGCCTGCGTTCGGAGCTGGTCGAGCGGCTGAGGGGAGATAGGCGGTTCTCCTCGGAGCGGGCGCTCGTCGGGCAGATGGCGCGCGACTGCCGGCGCGCGCGGGTGGTGCTGGATTCTTTACAGTGCGAGTAACATATGCTATGCTTATCCGTCGTCGCCTGGGCCTCGTCCCGGGCTGTTGATTTTCGGTCGTTGCGGAGGAAAGGAGCAGTTCGTGCCGCTGGTCAAGGAGAGGAAACAGGGTATCGTTGAGGATAACCGGATTCATCCCAGCGATACTGGATCACCCGAGGTGCAGGTGGCGCTGCTGACGGCGCGCATCAACCAGCTTCAGGAGCATCTGCGCCAGCACAAGAAGGACCACCACTCGCGGCGCGGGATGCTGGTCATGATCGGGCGGCGACAGCGGCTGCTCGACTATCTGAGCAGAGCTGATATCGAACGATATCGGTTGGTCGTGGCCAAGCTCGGACTCCGCGACAAGACGAAGGCCGGAAGAGCTCGAAGCGGGCCAGTCGCTTCGGAAAGATGATCCTTCGAAATCATTAAGGGAGCGCCGGAGAAATCATCAGCACCGGCGGCCGTTTTTCCTCTTGGGGAACTATCCTGAACCGATGTGTGCCGAGAGCCGGGCCCATAGGGTCGGCTGCGCGCCCAACACCTTCTCGGGTGTCGGCAGACATAGGTGCAGGAGATGTTCCTCTCTGGGGAAGGGGCTGAACGGGGCTGGTGTTCTTCGCCGGTGGTCTCGGATAGGAACAGAGAGTGGCAATAGAACAGCGTGACCTCGACGGGAGATGCATCTCCGTCGAGACCGGAACCCTGGCGAAGCAAGCCGACGGATCGGTTTGCGTGCGCCTGGGGGACACCATCGTGCTCGTGACGGCGACCATGGCGCCGCCTCGCGAGGGCATCAACTTCTTCCCCCTTCTCGTGGATTTCGAAGAGAAGATGTACGCGGCTGGAAAGATACCGGGCGTCCGCTACATCCGACGGGAAGGACGTCCCAGCGAGACCGCGATCCTCTCGGCTCGCCGGATCGACCGATGCCTCCGTCCGTTGTTTCCGAAAGGCTTCCGCAACGACATCCAGATCGTTGCCACGATCCTGTCGGCAGACATGCAGAACGCGGGCGATATCCCCGCCATGGTGGGCGCATCGGCCGCGCTCTGTCTGTCGTCTGTTCCCTTCATGGGGCCGGTGGGAGCGGTCCGCGTGGGAAGGGTAGACGGTCAGCTCGTGGTGAATCCCACCTATGCGGAACGGGACCAGAGCGATCTCGACCTGACGGTGGCGGTCGCGCCGGACGGCATTGTGATGTTGGAGGGGATGGCCGACCAGCTTTCGGAGGCCGCCGTCGCGGAAGCCATAGCGTTCGCGCTGCCCCATGCGGAGCAGACCGTCGAGATGCAGCAGTCACTCATGGCCGCCGCGGGCAAGGAGAAGATCGACTTCCAGACCCTCCAGGTGGGGGATGACATCCGCACGGCAATCGCCCGCTTCTCGGGCCGCATTCGAGATGCCATGCAGAACCCGGACAAGAAGGCGCGGGAGGAGGCGACGGCTGAGATATTGGAGCAGCTCAACGGCGAGCTCGCCGATGAGTTCCCGGAGCGAATGCCGGAGATAAAGGCAGCCCTGGAGGAGCAGACGGATACAGAGCTGCAGGGGCTGGTCCTGGACGAAGAGCGGCGCCCCGACGGGCGAACGGCGGGGGAGATCCGGTCCGTTTCGTGTGAGGTCGGGCTCCTGCCGCGAGCGCACGGGTCCGGCCTGTTCGCGCGGGGGCAGACGCAGGTGATGTCGGTGGTGACCCTGGGCGGCGTGGGCGACGAGCAGCTCATCGACGATCTCGGCGTCGTCGAGTCCAAGCGCTTCATGCACCACTACAACTTCCCGCCCTACAGCGTGGGCGAGGTCCGTCCGATGCGCGGGCCCAGCCGGAGAGACCTCGGGCACGGCTCGCTGGTGGAGCGCGCCGTGCTGCCGCTGCTTCCCGATGAAGAGGAGTTCCCCTATACGGTCAGGGTCGTGTCGGAGGTGCTGGAAAGCAACGGCTCCAGCTCGATGGCGAGCGTGTGCGGAAGCAGCCTGGCGCTCATGGACGCGGGCGTGCCGATTCGGGCCCCGGTCGCAGGCATATCCATTGGGATGGTGAGCGACGGAGACAGGCAGAAGCTGCTCACGGACATCCAGGGCCTCGAGGACTTCAGTGGCGAGATGGACTTCAAGGTCGCTGGCACCCGAGAAGGCATCACCGCCCTGCAGATGGACGTGAAGCGTCACGGGATCTCGATGGATACGGCGAAAGAGGCCTTCGAGCAGGCGAAGCGGGCGAGGCTCTTCCTCCTCGATACGATGGAGAAGACGATTGCCGCGCCGCGAGCGGAGCTGGCGCCGCACGCGCCGCGCGTCTTCACTTTGGTCATAGACCCCGAGAAGATCGGCGATGTGATCGGCCCTGGCGGCAAGATGATTCGGAGGCTGGAGCAAGACTTCGAGTGCAAGATCGACATCGAGCAGGAAGGCCGCATTTTCATCGCCGCCCCGGATCAGGCCTCGGGGGAGAAGGCGCTGAATGCCATCCAGGACCTGACCCGAGAGTTGAAGGTGGGAGAGACCTACTCAGGGAAGGTCGTGCGGATCACCCCCTTCGGCGCCTTTCTAGAGCTGCTGCCGGGGCGGGACGGGCTCCTTCACATCTCGCAGATCGCCCGGGAGCGCATCGAGCGAGTGGAGGACGTGCTCAGCATGGGCGACGAGGTCCCGGTTCGAGTGATCGAGATCGATCCGCAGGGGAAGGTGCGCCTGACCCGGACGGACCTGCCGCCCGGTCCCGAGCGCGACCAGAGGCGCCCCTCGTCCGAGCGCGGACGGGGCGGGCGCGGCGGCTCGGGCCGGTCTAGCGGCGGCCGGGACCGGCGTTGAGGCCGGTAGCGGCTCTGGGCGCAATGCAGCCATCGGCGGGACGACCTGCCGGCTGGTGCTTCGTGATTGACATGGCCGGGGAATGACGCCGCCGCCCACTGGTTCGGGGCCGCATGCCCTCAAGACGGTGCTCCCCAACGGAGTGCGGGTCGTCACAGAGCGACTCGACCACGTCGATTCGGTGTCGTTGGGCCTCTGGACCGGCACCGGCTCCCGCAACGACCCCCCTGGGCGCGAGGGGATCACTCATTTCGTCGAGCACATGCTCTTCAAGGGCACCACGACGCGGTCCACCCTTCAAATCGCCGAGGCCATCGACGATGTCGGGGGGCACGTGAACGGCATCACGGACCGGGAAGGGATGTGCCTCTGGGCGGCGACGACGGCCAAGCAGTGCGGACCGGCGTTGGGGCTCCTGTTCGACCTGCTGCTCCACTCGGTCTGCTCCGAGGAAGACGTAGCCCGGGAGCGGGATGTGGTGCTGCAAGAGATCGGCCACGTGCAGGACGCGGCCGAGGACTGGATGCACGAGCTCGTGCCGCAGACCGCCTGGCCGGACCACCTTCTGGGGCGGGCGCTTATGGGGAGCGCGGAAAGCGTCGGCGGCATCGGGTGTGAGTCACTGCGCGGGTATCTAGCGAGCGAGGTGCGGGCGGCCGACCGGCTTCTCGTAACGGCCGCGGGGAAGGTGGAGCACGGAGTCGTCGTCGAGCTGGCGGCGGAACTCGCCGGCGAAATGAAGCGAGGGGCGCCGCCACCACGCGTGGAGCCTCCGGCCTTCCATGCGGAACGCCGGCTCATCCGCCGGGCGGAATCGGAGGTTCATTTCTGTCTGGCTTTCCCGGGCATTTCCCGCACACACGCATGGCGCCACGCCTTCTCCGTGCTCGACACAGTGCTCGGCGGAGGAAGCAGCTCCCGTCTCTTCCAGGAGATTCGCGAGAACCGAGGGCTCGCCTATGACCTCGGATCCTATCTCCAGTCCTACCGGGAGGGAGGATTGTTCGTGGTGGCGGCGGGGGCGTCGCCGAAGAACCTCGACCTGGTGCTGGATCTGATCGAGCAGGAGGTCGCCCGTCTCCGGGAGGCCGGCATCGGAGAGGAAGAGCTGGCGCGGGCGAAGGTGCAGCTCAAAGTTGCGCTGGCGCTCGCGGCGGAGAGCACGAGCTTCCGCATGCAGCACCTGGCCGCCTCGGAGACCCACTGGGGGCGCGTGCTGCCGTTCGATGAGATCGCCGCAGGGGTGGATCGCGTCACCGCCGAAGACGTCCATGAGGTCGCCCGGGGCGTCCTGCAGGAAGGGAAAAGATCCCTGGTCGCGATCGGGCCGTTCGACGAAGACCGGAGGGCGAGATGAGTGGAATTCGCGTGCTCGTGATCGGGGCCGGAGGGCGGATGGGGCGCGAAGTCGTGCGCGCGGTGACAGAGGCGGACGACATGGCGCTGGTGGCTGCCGTCGACCGGTCGAGAGTAGGGGAGGACGCAGGGCGCGTTGCCGGGCTCGAACCGACGTCGGTCGTCATCACGGACTCGCTCAGCGACGCCATCTCCGCCTCGTCTCCGGACGTGGCGGTCGATTTCACGCTGCCCAACGCGGTCATGGGGAACGTGCGCACCGCGCTTCGGGCCGGCGTGGCCTGTGTCGTGGGGACGACGGGTTTGACCGAGAAGGATTGCTCCGAGCTGGAGACGTTGTGCCAGGAACGGAAACGCCCGGCATTGGTGGCACCGAACTTCGCCGTCGGCGCGGTGCTGATGATGCAGCTCGCCGCCCAGGCGGCGCGACATATGGAGGCGGCCGAGATTGTCGAGCTTCACCACGCGGGCAAGGCCGACGCGCCTTCGGGGACAGCGCTGCGCACGGCGCAGCTCATGGCCGAGGTGCGCGGCAGCAAGCTCGCAGGGCCGCAGTCATCCGATGGGCGGCCGTCGCGCGGCCAAGGCCAGGGGGCCATCCACATTCACAGCGTCCGGCTGCCGGGGCTCGTCGCACACCAAGAGGTGATCTTCGGTGGCTCGGGCGAAACGCTGACGATCAGACACGATTTGACCAGCTGGGAGTCGTTCATGCCGGGGGTGCTGCTGGCGATACGGAAGGTGCGGGGGCTGCGCGGGCTTGTGGTGGGGCTGGAGAAGATTCTGTAGGAGAGGTGTCGCCTCTGCTGCGTTCAGCGGCGGGCAAGAGCTTCGGTTGAGATGCCAACATCGCGGCCCCTGTCGGGGGCCGCGATGTCTCTATTGCTCTGGGAGATAGGAGCGCGGCGCTACTTCGGCTCGACCATGAGGCGGATGGCGGTGCGCTCCTGGCCGTCTACGATGATGTCCGCGAAGGCAGGCCGGCAGATGAGATCGACCCCGGAGGGGGCCATGAAGCCCCGGGCGATAGCGAGTGCTTTCACCGCTTGGTTGAGCGCCCCCGCCCCAATCGTCTGCATCTCGGCCGCTCCTTTTTCGCGGACGACACCTGCGAGCGCGCCGGCGACAGCGTTCGGATTCGACTTCGTCGAGACCCGTAGGACCTCCATCGCTGAAGCCCTCCTGCAACCGTTGGATTGACTCCGACCTGCTCTATCGCTATGGGCGAACCCCTGTCGGGGGTTCCTGGCCTTATTCGTTTGCCTCGATCAATTCTACCACACGCTCGATGGAGCGTGCGCGCCCTGTTTCGGCGTCGATCGCCACCACCACCGCGCTCAGTATCACAGGTCCAGTCGCCACCTCGAACCGGGTCGGCATGCCGGTCAGAAAGCGTTGAATGACCGGTGCTCGCCGAATCCCGAGGACCGAGTCTCGCGGTCCCGTCATCCCGACATCTGTGATATATGCAGTTCCGTTGGGAAGCAGGCGTTCGTCGGCCGTTTGGACGTGGGTGTGAGTTCCGATGGCCGCGCCCACTCTCCCGTCGAGATGCCAGCCAAGCGCTATCTTTTCGCTGCTGGCTTCCGCGTGTATGTCTACCACAATCAGGTTGGTTCTTCCACGAAGCGACTCGATTCCCCTGTCGGCCGCCCGAAAGGGGCAATCGAGGGGCTCCATGAAGACCCTCCCCACGACGTTGAGAACGCCCACAGATCCGCTGTGGGACGTCACATAGACCTCTGCGCCGCGTCCGGGGGTTCCCGGCGGGAAGTTGGCGGGCCGAACGACTCGCCGCTCGATTTCGGCGAACTCGACGAAGTCTCGATGCCGCCAGACGTGGTTCCCGGTCGTGATCACATCCACCCCGGAACTCAGCAGGTCCTCCGCCACGCTCCGCGTGATCCCGAGTCCACCGGCGGCGTTCTCCGCGTTTGCGATAGTGAACTCAATCTGGTAGCGGCCTATAAGCTCTGGGAGGCGCTGCCGGATGGCAGCCCTGCCGGGCCGGCCGACGATGTCGCCGATGAACAGCAGATTCAAGCGGTCTCTCTCTTTTCCAGCGGGCCTATTTGGCGTATTCGACGGCCCGCGTCTCTCGTATCACGGTCACCTTTATCTGCCCCGGGTACTCGAGGTCCGATGTCTGGATTCTATCCGCAACCTCTCTGGCGAGGGCAACGGCCATGCCGTCGTCGACATCCTCCGGCTTCACCAGGATCCTGACCTCGCGCCCTGCCTGGATGGCGAAGCAGCGCTCGACTCCGGCACACGACTGGGCGATCTTCTCCAGGCCATCCAGACGCTTGATGTAGCCCTCCAGCGTTTCGCGCCGCGCCCCCGGGCGGGCCGCCGAGATGCTGTCGGCGGCATACACGAGCACGGCCTCTATCGATCCAAAAGGCTCATCCTCGTGGTGGGCGGCTATGGCGTGGACGACCTCGCTGCTCTCTCTGTAGCGCCGGGCTAGGTCGACACCGATCGAGGTATGTGTCCCCTCCACCTCGAAGTCGACCGCTTTGCCGATGTCGTGGAGCAGGCCCGCGCGCCGTGCCACCGCCTCGTTCGCTCCCAGCTCGGCCCCCATAATGCCGGAGATATTCGCCACCTCGATCGAATGGTCGAGAGCGTTCTGCCCAATCGTTGTGCGGAACTTCATCTTGCCGAGGAGTCTGACCAGCTCCGGGTGGAGCCCCGTGACGCCTGTCTCGAAGGTGGCCCGCTCGCCAGCCTGTTGAATGCGTTCCTCGATCAGCGACTGCGCCTTCTTGACTGCCTCCTCGATCCGGCCCGGATGGATGCGACCGTCGCTCACCAGGGTCTCGAGAGCGACGCGAGCGATCTCCCGACGGACGGGATCGAAGGTCGAGATGACGACGGCTTCAGGCGTGTCGTCGATGATCAGATCGACCCCCGTAAGCTGCTCGAAGGCACGGATGTTGCGCCCCTCCCGGCCGATGATGCGCCCCTTCATTTCGTCTGAGCGGAGGGCGACTGTGGCGACCGTCATCTCTGCCACCTGGTCGACCGCACACCGTTGGATTGCCACGGAGATAATCTCCCGCGCCTTGCGGTCGGCCTCCCGGCGGGTCTCCTCTTCGACCTGCTCCAGGAGCATGGCGGCCTCGTGGCGTGCATCCTTCTCTGCTTCGGCCAGGACTATGCGGCGCGCTTCGTCCATGCTGATCCCGGCGACGCGTTCGATCTCCTCCCGCCATCGGCTGCGCTCCTGCTCCGCCATCTCCTGCGCACGGCTGACCTCACGCTCCCGCTGCTCTATCGTCCGGTCTCGTTTCTCGAGAGCGTCACTCCGGCGCTCCAGGCTCTCCTCCCGCTGGCTCAGACGCCGCTCAGTACGCTGAAGCTCCTGGCGTCTCTCGCGGTTCTCCTTGTCGATTTCCTTACGAAGCCGGTGGCCCTCCTCACGCGCCTCCAGCAGGGCTTCCTTTCGGCGCGCGTCCAGCTCGCCGCGGGTTTTCTCAATCTCCCGCGCGGCATCTTCCACCTGCCGCATTCGACGCCAATAGCGCGGGACGAGTATGAAGTAGTAGACGAGGGCGAGGATAATGGCCCCGCCCAGAGATCCTACGAGCAGCAACCTCCATTCTTGAGGCAACTTGATATCACTCCCTTCGTGTGATCCGATTCGCCGTGACGCGCAGCGCGGGCCCCGCTGTCTCCAATCCGGCCCGGGTGGGCCGAATCTGTGCCTGGTCGAATCGAGAAATATCTCACAGTGCGGCCTGCCCCGACAGCGCCGCCCCGGCGCGGACCCGCCGAAACGACTCCGAGCGCAGCATTTGTCGGAGCGTACGTCATCTGACTAAGTCTCTTTCTCCCGTACGACGGCTCGAAGCACGCTGTCCACCGTTTCAAAACCGAAGCCCCGACCCAGCAAGTGGCGGCGTAGACGGGAAAGCTCCTGGCCGTCCATTCGCGGACCGCGCAGCTTCCTGCGCGCCAGTTGCGCCGCCTGGTCCAGCTCCGCCCGGTCATCCAACTCCTCGCACACCACCCGCTCGATGAGGTCGCGGTCGACCCCCTTGCGCCTCAGCTCCCATGCAATCCTGCGCCGCGAGGCCCCGCCCGCCGCCTTGCGGCCGGCGACCCAGGAGCGGGCGAACTCCTCGTCATCGATGAGGCCGGCGTCTTCCAGATCCGACAGCACGCCCTCGGCCACATCGGTGCTGAAGCCTCCCGTCCGCAGGCGCTCCCGCAGCTCGCCCGCCGACCGCGCCCGGCGCGACAGCAAGCGCAGGCACGTGTCGCGTGCCGCCTGCTCGTCGTCCGGCCGGGAGAGCTTCTCGCTAGAGCGCATTTCATAACCCTCACTCGCCTGGCTGTCCGCTGGAGACGCTGGCATGAAATGCGCCTGCTGGACCCTGGCGGCTTGTGCTGCTGTTTCATAGCCTCAGATGGAGGTTATGAAACAGCTTCTAGTCTTCCTTCTCCTCGGCCTCCGGTTCGGCGGCCTCCGCTTCGGCGGCCTCCTTGGTGAGGCCGGCACGCCGGCGAATCTCCGCCTCGATCTCGTTCGCCACGTCGAGGTTCTCTTCGAGGAAGGTGCGGGCGTTCTCTCGCCCCTGCCCGAGCCGGGTGTCGTTGTAGCTGAGGAAGGCGCCGGACTTGCTGAGGATCTCCAGCTCGATCCCCTTGTCCAGGATGTTGCCCGCGCGGGAAATCCCCTTGCCGTAGATGATGTCGAACTCCGCCTGTCGGAACGGCGGGGCTACGCTGTTCTTCAGGACTTTCGCCCGCGACCGCCCGCCGATGATCTCGGTCCCACGCTTCAGAGATTCCACTCGGCGCAGCTCGATTCTCACCGACGACCAGAACTTCAGCGCCCGCCCTCCCGGCGTGACCTCCGGATTCCCGAACATCACGCCGATCTTCTCCCGGAGCTGGTTGAGGAAGACCCCGGCGGTGTTCGACTGGCGAATCGAGTGCGCCACCTTCCGGAGCGCTTTCGACATCAGGCGGGCCTGGAGGCCGACGTGGGAGTCGCCCATTTCGCCCTCCAGCTCGGCCCGGGGAACGAGGGCGGCGACTGAGTCCACCACGAACATGTCGAGCCCGCCGCTGCGTACCAATATATCGGCGATGTCGAGCGCCTGCTCCCCCGTCTGCGGCTGGGAGATGAGCAGAGTGTCGAGATCAACTCCCAGCGCCTGCGCATACGTGGGGTCCATGCGCTGCTCTGCGTCGATGTAGGCCGCCGTGCCCCCCCCTCGCTGAGTTTCGGCGATCAGATGGTAGGCGAGAGTCGTCTTGCCTGAACCCTCGTTGCCGTAAATCTCGCTGATGAGGCCCCGCGGCAGCCCGCCTACGCCCAGCGCGATGTCGAGGGCGAGGGATCCCGTCGAGATGACGTCGACGGCGAGGCGCTTGGAGCCGCCCAACCGCATGATCGAGCCCTTCCCATGCTGGCGCTCGATCTGGGTCATCGCCAGCTCCAGCGCGTGCCCTCTGTCTTCCGTTTTCTTCTGGTTCATTCTGCTTCTCCGTGGTTCAAAAGATGCTCTTCGAGGACCTCATACTGCGCCCCCCGGGGCGTTAGCTGGCTCTTCATGAGCAGAATCCGGTCCACCGCGGCCTCGCCGAGATCGGCCCCGGCCATTCCCTCGATGGCGGCGGCGAGAGAGGGGTTCGGTGCGGGGCGACGGGCCCGTCCCAGTGTCAGGTGGGCCCGGAACGGCCGCCGCTCTCGCTCAAACCCGTGAAGCTCGCAGGCGCTCTCCACCTTGGCGGCGAGGCCCACCAGCGCGGCTGATCCTTCGTCGATACCGACCCAGGCAACGCGAGGAGTGTGGAGGTTGGGGAACGCCCCCAGCCCGCGCAGCGCCATGGCGAAAGGCCGACTGTCGGCGACGGCCTCACAGACCGAGTCCCAGACCGCGGAGATGCGGCCCCCCTCAACCTCCCCCAGGAACTTGAGCGTGATGTGGAACGTGTCCGGCCTTCCCCACTTCCAGTCGGCCTCGGCGGCGCGGAGGCGATCCTGCGCCTCGCTCAGCCTCTCGATCGCGTCGAGCGGCATCTTCACGGCAATGAAGGAGCGAATGCTGTCGCTCACTTCGCCACCTCCGCTGTCCGAAGAGCCTTGAGACCCCGGTAGAGGAGGTAGAGCGCCGTCTGCGCCGCCCGCTCCTTGATCATCAGCCGATCTCCGCGCAGCCGCAGCTCTTCGGTGACGGTGCCGTCGGCGTCGGTTCGGGCCGCGTAAACGAGGCCCACCGGCTTCGCGGGCGTGCCGCCTTCGGGCCCCGCGATGCCGGTGACCGAGAGCCCGATATCCGCCCCCGTCGCCCGGCGCACCCCTGCAGCCATCGCCGCAGCGGTCTCGGCGCTCACCGCTCCATGCTCCCTGATCGTCTCCTGTGGCACCGCAAGAAGATCGACCTTGCTCTCATTGCTGTATGTGGCAAGGGAAGCAAGGAAGTAGTCGGAGCTGCCCGGGACGCTCGTCAGGCGGTGGCCGATAAGCCCGCCGGTGCAGGACTCCGCCACGGCGAGGGTCCGCCCGGCCGTTCTGAGCATATTCCCGACAACGGCTTCGAGGCTCTCGTCGTCGGCCCCGTACACATGGTCTGCGAGACGCCTCCGGATCTCGGCCTCGACCGGCTGGATCAACTTCACCGCGGCCGCCCGGTTGGGTGCTCGGGCGGTGAGCCGCAGGAACACTTCATGGGTCTTCGCCAGCGGAGCGATGGTGGGGTTGGTCTGAGCTCGGATGAGATCGGAGATCTCCGCCTCCGCCTGGGATTCGCCCATTCCCGCGAGGCGCAGCACGCGGGAAACGATGACGGCCGCTCCCTCCCGTGCCGCCTGCGCTGCAAGATAGGGAAAGACGGTCTGCTCCGCCATCGCCCTCATCTCGGTGGGGACGCCCGGAAGGGCTATGACGGTAGCGGAGCCTCGCGAGATGAGGAACCCTGGGGCCGTACCGACAGGGTTCGGGACAACCTCTGCCCCGTCTGGCACCCAGGCCTGCTTCAGAAGGCTATCTAGGAGCTTGACCCCGCGAGCGCGGGCGAACGATCGGATCTTCTCGGAGGCTTCCTCGTCCTGAACGAGGCCGACCCCCATGGCCTGTGCAACGGCTGCCGCAGTAATATCGTCTTCCGTGGGCCCAAGTCCCCCAGTGGCGAGCACGACATCGGATCGCCCCAGGCTGATGCGCAGCGCGGCAGCAAGTCGTTCGGCGTTGTCACCGACCGTCGTCTTATGATAGACGTTGACACCCAGCTCAGATAGCTTCGCGGCCAGAAAAGCAGCATTTGTATCGACAATCTGTCCAAGTAGCAGCTCAGTGCCGACTGAAACCAGCTCTACCTGCATTCGCTCCTCCGGTTGCGCTTACCCTGGCGAGGGACCGGACGGAGCCCACGTTTTCGAAGTTTCGGGCGAATTATACACACTTTCGTAACACGACGCAAGCCACTGCTCGTTGGCAGGAGAGGGCGCTGGTTGGCGTCGGGGCGTTCCCGACGGCCCCCCCTATACGGCCGCCGTCGCCTCCGCCCACCGCCCCAGTGTTTCAGAATCCCCACCCCGGTGTGCCAAACGGCCTAGTTCACGAGGCTCGCCTCGTCTGCTATACTCCTCCGGATCACTTTCTCAGAGGAGCAGTCCGATGAAGAAGGCTTTGATCGTGTGGGGCGGGTGGGACGGTCACGAGCCGAAACAATGCGTGGATATTTTCGCGCCATATCTCGAGGAGAGCGGGTTCGAAGTCAGAGTCTCCGACACGCTAGACGTGTATCTCGAGCGTGACTATATGCACGCTCTCAGCCTCATCGTGCCGGTGTGGACGATGGGCACGATCAGCGACGAGCAGGAGAAGGGGCTGCTGGAGGCTGTTCGCAGCGGTGTGGGCATCGCCGGTTGGCACGGCGGGATGGGCGATTCCTTTCGGAACAACGTCGACTACCAGTTCATGGTCGGCGGCCAGTGGGTCGTTCACCCCGGCGGCGTCATCGACTACGACGTCAACATCACGAACCACGACGACCCCATCACCCAGGGGCTCGCCGACTTCAGCATGCACTCCGAGCAGTATTACGTGCATGTGGACCCATCCAACGAAGTGCTCGCCACGACGACCTTCAACGGCGATGTCTATCCATGGATCGACGGTGTGACAATCCCTGTCGTGTGGAAGCGTGTATACGGCGCGGCCAAGGTCTTCTACGCCTCCGTTGGGCATGTTGCCGCTGATTTCGACGTCCCAGAGGCGAAGGAGATCGTCGAGAGGGGCATGCTCTGGGCGGCCCGCTGACGACGAGATACCCTGAAGGAGAGGAAACACATGGCGATGAAGCCGGCAAAACTGGGGATCATCGGGTGCGGCAACATCAGCAGCATCTACTGCCAGAACGCGCGGAAGCTGCAACCCCTCGATCTCGTCGCCTGCGCCGATCTCATCATGGAGCGCGCCCAGGCCAGGGCGGATGAGTTCGACATTCCGAAGGTCTGCACGCCGGAGGAGGTGCTGGCCGATCCGAAGATCGAGATCGTGCTGAACCTGACGGTTCCCAAGGCGCATGCCGAAGTGGCGCTGGCCGCGGTCAAGGCGGGCAAGAGCGTCTACAATGAGAAGCCACTCGCGGTCAACCGCGAGGACGGGAAGAAGATCCTTGCGGCGGCAAAGAGGAAGGGGGTCCTGGTCGGATGCGCGCCGGACACCTTCCTCGGCGCGGGGATCCAAACCTGTCGGAAGCTCATAGATGATGGGTGGATCGGCGAGCCGATCGGCGCCGCCGCCTTCTTCATCTGCCCCGGTCACGAGCGCTGGCACCCGGATCCGGAGTTCTACTATCAGGTCGGCGGAGGCCCCATGCTGGACATGGGTCCCTACTACATCACTGCACTGGTCTCCCTGATGGGCCCGGTGCGACGTGTGACCGGCTCGACGGCAAAGAGCTTCCCCCAGCGGACCATCACGAGCCAGCCGAAGTATGGGACGAACATCGATGTGGATGTGGCGACCCACGCCGTGGGCGTGCTCGATTTCGCCGCGGGCGGGATTGCGACCATCATGATGAGCTTCGACGTGTCGGGCGCCGAGCTCCCGCGCATCGAGATCTACGGCACACTGGGCACGTTGAGCGTGCCCGATCCGAATGGCTTCGGGGGCCCCGTGCGGGTCTGGCTGAACGAGAAGTGGAGCGAGGTCCCGCTCACGCACGGCTACACGGAGAACAGCCGCGGGCTGGGAGTGGCGGACATGGCCTGCGCCCTCCGGTCGGGGCGCCCCCATCGCGCCAACGGCGATATGGCCTACCACGTGCTGGACGTCATGGAAGCGGTGGAAGACGCCTCCCGCAAGGGCACGCATATCGACATCAAAAGCACCTGCGAGAAGCCGGCCCCGCTGCCTCTGGGGCTCCTGCCCGGCACGCTGGATCGGTAGGCGGGGCGTTTTGGCCCAGATCACACCCGAAATGGACATGATCTCTCCGGTGGACAGGAATCCCACACAACTCCTTGCAGGACCGGGGGGATTTGTGGAACACATGGGATAGAAGCACAAGCAATCGCAGAGAAATACTTGCCCAACTGAAGCAGATGAACAGAGCGAACCTCTGAAGGCTCGGAGGCCGTTTTCCTCCGAGCCTTTCTTATTGGAACCGGGGCAGAAGGTGAAGTGATTGAGATATAGCGCACAAGAGAGCCCCGATTGACATATGGCGACTGTCTTTGGCGGACTCCCACTCCACGACAGCCGCCCGCCGGGTCCCCGGCGGGCGGCATCCTCTTCTCGCCTTCTCTGTCCCGGTCTGCGGCTAGAGCAGCTTCGTCCCGTTGATCACGAGTTCGAACTCGCAGCCGAGCACCTTCGCCGCCCGACGGGACATGACCATGCGGTCGAGGAACAGCTCGAAGTACTCCATGATGGGGGCGATCTCCGTGTCGATCTCCAGGTGCAGCGAGATGATGGTCCGATGGTGGTTGATCGTGATGCCGGAGGAAATGGTGGCGTAGTTGACGCGGTCGTGCTCGTCGTAGCGGGAGGGGTGGATGTCCCGCACCCGGCTGCGGGCGACGTCCGACTTGTCGGCGATGATGACCGCGGCGGCCACCGGCCCGAAAGGATCCCCGTACTGCTCCTCGTGGTTGCCGACGGCCGACATGATCTCCGCCAGCTCGGCCGGGGGCATTCCCATTTCCTTCAGGATCGAATAGCAGAGCATCACCGCGATCTGGCCGTGCTCGGAGCGATTCGCGACATTCCCCACGTCGTGGAGATAGCCCGCAATCGCCGCCAGCTCCGCCTCCCCGGCATCACGTTCGAGCGCGGCGATGATGTGGCTCGCCCGCTCCGCCACCACGTCGGCGTGGCGAAACCCGTGCTCGGTATAGCCGATGGTGTCCATATTCCTATCCGCTCGGGAGACGTAGACCTGAATGTCATCCCGGTTCTTCACGTCGTCCAGTGTAACTACTTCAGCCATTCTCACTCCTCTGGCTCAGGAACGCATCCGCAAACTGCCGATAGCGCTGGTCCCGTATCGCCTGTCGTATCCTCTCCATAAGCCGCAGATAGAGATCTAGGTTGTGATAGCTCAGACAGCGGGCCGCCAGGATTTCCCCGGCCTTATAGGCATGCCGTAGGTAGGCCCGGCTGTAGCCGGCGCACACCTGGCAGCGGCAATCCCGGTCGAGCGGGCCGAGATCGCCCTCGTAGCGCGCATTCTTCAGGTTTATCTTTCCCCGCCAGGTATAGGCCGTACCATTTCGTCCGAGCCGAGTTGGGAGGACGCAGTCGAACATATCGATTCCGGACAGCACGGCGCGCACGATGTCCGAAGGCTTGCCGACGCCCATCAGATAGCGGAGACGGCCTTCGGGCAGTAGCGGTGCCGTCTGGGACAGCAGCCCGAACGTGTCCTCCTTCGGCTCGCCCACGGAGAGGCCCCCGATGGCGTATCCGTCGAAGGGCAGCGCCGTGAGCCTGCGAGCGCTTTGTGCTCGGAGCGAGGCGTCGAAACCGCCCTGTACGATGGCGATGAGGGCTTGCGACGAGGCCTCCCCGTGGGCCTCGAGGCACCTCTCCGCCCAGTCATCCGACCGCTCTGTTGCCTCCCGCGCCTGCACACCCTCGGTGGGGTATCCGACGGGCTGGTCGAAGGCCATAATGATGTCGGCGCCGATGGCGTGCTGGATCTGGATGGCCGCCTCCGGGGTGAGGAAGTGCTCGGAGCCATCGATATGCGAGCGGAAGGTGACACCCTCGTCGCTGACCTCGATCAGCGGCGCCAAGCTGAAGATCTGATAGCCGCCGCTGTCGGTGAGGGTCGCTCCCGGCCAACGCATGAACCGGGCGAGGCCCCCGGCCGCCCTGATGAGCTCGATGCCTGGCCGAAGATACAGGTGGTAGGCGTTGCCCAGGACGATCTGGGCGCCGAGATGCGCCACCTCTTCCTGGGTGAGGGCCTTGACCGCCGCCTGCGTGGCGACGGGCATGAAAGCAGGGGTGTCGAAGGCTTGGCCGCGTAGCGCGACACGGCCGGTTCGGGCGCCGGTGGGGTCGGTGTTGTGGATGGTAAACTCAAGCACGGGGTCGACCAGGGTCGGCGGGAGTATAGCGGGCGGCGGCGGCGGGTGTCAAGCCTGAGCCAGGCTCGACCCCCAAGGGTGTACGGTGTGAAAGGTGAGCCGATCCTCAGCAGAGAAGACCCGGGGCACGCCGGCCCCGTGAGGGGGCGGCGCTTGACACCTGTCGGAGCGCCTCACTATAATCCGAAGGTGCAAGGAGGCACCAAGTTTGCCCCAAGTCACGTGTCCGCTGTGCGGGGCAATAAACGATACCCATGCGCCTGACTATCCTTTCTGCGTCGGCTGCCAGGACAATCTGGCACGGTGCGGCTACTGCCGGTGGTTCGACTCGGATACGGCTGTCTGCACGCATCCGATTGTGGCCGGCATCTTCGATGTCACTGAGACGGCGACGCCGCCCTGTGTATACCATGCGCCCAACGACCGTATTGTGGCGAAACGGCGTGTGCTCCGGGGCCTCGCATGGGTCATGGTCGGGGCGGTTTCAGCGGTGCTCATCTTCGGGCTGCTGAGACTCAGAACAACTGCTCCGCCGCCCGCCGCGGAGTTGGGAGTGGCCATCGAAGCCGACTATATGGGCGCCGTGGTCGGCCAACCATACACGGTGACAGCGGTCATCTATAACAAGTCCGATGTGCCGGTCGGCGGAATCCGGCTTGAGATTACGGAGAGCTCGCTGGATGACTTCCAGTTGCTTGCGGTGACGCCGGAGCCCGCTGCGGCACATAAACATGGGAAGTGGGAGATGCTCTCCTATGCCGCCCTGGGAGCGAGAGAGCGGCGGCGCGTATCCGTGAAGGTGATACCACGGAAAGCGGGGACCGTGCATCTTGTGGTAAGATTGGTATCCGCCGACAATGTATACCACGGCATGGCTGACCTTCCAGTCATCGTGGAACCGGCGGGTTCGCAGCATGCAATAGATGGCGACCGGGAGGCAGAGCGATGAGACCGGGTGATGCAATGCTCAAGCGGAAGGTGCGGAGCGAGTTCATCAAGAGGGAGTTGATCACCGAACACCTCGAGGTGCAGGTGATCCACGGCGTCGCCTATCTCAGCGGTGACCTGAGGGGCACGCGGGCGCGCAAGATCGTGGACTGGAAGCACGAGATGGCGATCATTGAGACGGCCATAACGGCCATCCACGGGATCCGCGGCATAGACAACCACATAAAGTACTTCGACCTTTGACCCGCGACCCGACAACCCAATCCGGCAGGGGCCTGCTCGTCGTGCTGTCCGGGCCCTCGGGGGTAGGGAAGGGGACCGTGGTGGCCCATGCCATGTCGATGCGCCGCGGCGGAGGAGGGCGTCTCCGGCGGTCCGTATCGGTGACGACGCGGCCCCGGCGCACCGATGAGCAGGATGGTGTCGACTACATCTTCTGTGACTCCGATGATTTCGAGCGGAAGGTCCATGCGGGCGAACTGCTCGAGTATGCCACATATCTCGATCATCGCTATGGGACGCCGGCAACCTGGGTGGACGGGCAGCTTGCCGCCGGCTGCGACGTGGTGCTCGAGATCGAGGTGCTCGGCGCCATGCAGGTAAAGCAGCGCCGGCCCGAGGCCGTGCTCATCTACATGCTACCCCCCTCCTGGAGGGCGCTCCGAGGGCGCCTCGAGCGTCGGCGCAGCGAGAGCGAGGAGATTCAGGAGCAGAGGCTGGCCGTCGCCCGCCACGAGATCAGGCGCCTTCCCGAATATCACTACTGCATCGTCAACGACCGCGCGCCCAAGGCGGCGCGGAGGCTGCTGGCCATCCTGGAAGCGGAGCGCGCTCGGGTGGGGCGGGTCGACCTGAGCGTCTGGCTTGAGGAAGCCGATGTCTGAGTTGCTTGCGGGCAAGACCGTCGTGCTCGGGATCACGGGCAGCATCGCCGCCTACAAGGGAGCTGAGGTGGCCCGCCGGCTCATGGACCTGGGAGCGGACGTGCACGTGACACTGACGCAGGCAGGGGCGAGGTTCATCACGCCGCTGACGCTCCGCTCGCTCACCGGCAATCCCGTCACCGTGGACATGTTCGACGAGCCGGAGGAGTGGGACATCAAGCACGTCTCGCTCGCCCGGCGGGCGGCGGCCGTTGTGGTAGCGCCCGCCAGTGCCAACGCCATCGCCAAGCTGGCCCACGGCATCGCCGACGAGTTCATCTACACTCTCGCCCTGGCGACGCGAGCCCCCTTCTTCGTCGCCCCCGCCATGAACGACAACATGTACGCACACCAAGCGGTCCAGGAGAACTTGGCGCGTCTCCGCGCTCGGGGCGTGCACATCATAGACCCGGAGACGGGCCGTCTCGCCTCGGGCGCCGTCGGCCAGGGGCGCCTCGCCAGCCCGGAGGCGATTGCCGCTGCCGTCGCCGCCGCGGCCTCGGGCGATCTCCAGGGCCTCTGCCTCCTGGTGACAGCGGGACCCACGCAGGAGCCGCTGGACCCCGTACGCTTTCTCTCGAACCGTTCCAGTGGGAAGATGGGCTACGCCTTGGCGGAGGCGGCGGCGGCCCGCGGAGCCGCCGTCACACTCGTCTCGGGGCCGGCATCTCTGCCGTCCCCGTCCGGCTGCGAGCTCGTGCGAGTGGAGACGACGGGGCAGATGTCCGAACACGTGTTGACCCGGTTTCCCGAATGCGATGTTCTCATCGCGGCCGCCGCCCCGGCGGATTACGCTCCGATCGATCCGGCCCCCCAGAAGCTCAAGAAAACGGCCGAGCCCCTGACAGTGGAGCTGAAACCCACCGCCGATATCCTCGCCGAATGCGGCCGGCGAAAGAAGCCGGGACAATTCGTGGTGGGATTTGCGGCGGAGACGGAGAACCTAATAGCTGGCGCGCAGGAGAAGCTCCGCTCCAAGAACCTGGACTTGATCGTCGCCAACGACGTATCCCGGAGTGACGCGGGAATCGACTCCGACCGGAACGCGGGGCACCTGCTCTTTCCCGACGGCCGCGATGTGGAGCTGCCCGTGATGGCGAAGCTCGCCTTCGCCCACCGGATACTGGACGTGCTGGCGCAAGAGCGAGGGGGCCTCGGCGACCGGGAACCGGGGCGGACTCGAGCAAACACCAGAGAGGACGCGAGCTAGATGGCAAACGAGAGTTACCTTTTCACCTCCGAGTCTGTGACGGAAGGCCACCCGGACAAGATGGCCGATCAGATCTCAGACGCAGTGTTGGACGCTCTGTTGGAGCAGGATCCGAAGAGCCGGGTCGCCTGCGAGACGCTCATCACGACCGGTCTGGTGATTGTCGCCGGCGAGGTGACCACGGCCGGGTATGTCGACATCCCGGCGGTTGTCCGAGAGACGATCCAGAGCATCGGCTACACCCGCGCGAAGTTCGGATTCGACTCGGAGGTATCGGGCGTCCTGACCGCCATCCAGGAGCAGTCCTCCGACATCGCCATGGGCGTCGATATAGGCGGGGCGGGAGACCAGGGGATGATGTTCGGCTATGCCGTCAACGAAACCCCCGAACTCATGCCCCTGCCGATTATGCTGGCGCACAAGATGGCGCGGCGGCTGGCGGAACTGCGCCGGCTGGGAGAAGTCGATTACCTCCGTCCTGACGGGAAGACGCAGGTCACGGTTGCCTACCGCGACGGGAAGCCCGTCCACCTCAACAAGATCGTCGTCGCCGCCCATCATCGGCCGGACGTGGACCACGAGCGGATTCGCCGCGACATGATAGAGCTTATCGTGCACAAGGTCTGCCCCCCGGAGATGGTGGACGATAACACCGAGATCCTGGTGAACCCCACGGGAAGCTTCGAGCGGGGCGGGCCGCTTGCGGACACGGGTCTGACGGGGCGCAAGATCATCGTCGACACGTACGGCGGAATGGCACGCCACGGCGGCGGCTGCTTCTCCGGCAAAGACGCCACGAAGGTGGACCGGTCGGCCAGCTACATGATGCGCTACGTTGCCAAGAACATCGTCGCAGCCGGATTGGCCGACCGAGTGGAGACCCAGGTCGCCTATGCCATCGGGCACGCCGAGCCAATGGGCTTCTGGGTGGACACTTTCGGAACGGGGATAGTGCCGGACGAGGCCTTGGCGGAGATGTGCACCAAGGCCTTCGATCTCAAGCCTCGCGGGATCATCGAGAAGCTCCAGCTTCGCAGCCCCCAGTTCCGACAGGTCGCCGCCTACGGCCACTTCGGGCGAACTGATCTCCCCGTGCTGTGGGAGAAGACAGACATGGCCGACGCGCTGCGCCAGGAGGCCGGCATCTAGCCTTCGGCTGCCCGGTCGACCCTTGACGCCCGGGGTACGTATGTCTCTCTACGCGCAGGTGCTGCCCGATCCGGGCCGCGCTCTAAGCCAGCTCTTTACCTATCGAGTGCCCGAACACCTGCTCGACGAGGTCCGCGTCGGCGCGCAGGTGCTCGTGCCCTTTGGTCCCCGAACCGTGGTCGGTGTCGTGGCCGGGCTGACCGACAGCACCGATCGCGGGAATCTCAAGGACATTGAAGCCCTGCTGGAGGACGTCCCCGCCCTCTCGCACGACGCTCTCCCCCTGGCGCGCTGGATCGCCGACCACTATCTCTGTGAGTTGGGCGAGGCGATCCGCCCGTTTCTGACCGAGGGGATGAGCTACCGAATCGGGCGACGATTCCGCCTCTCCGGTGAGGCAGTCGCTCCCGCAATCTTCGAGCACGCCGACGCCGGCCCGGTGATTCGCCACCTCCAGACGCAGGGCAAAGACGTCACCCTGGGCGCCCTCCGACGGCTCCTTCCCCCTAGCCGTCTCCAGCGCGCGCTCCGCCTCTTAAAGTCTCGCCGCCTCATAGAGGAGAAGGCCTCCGTCGTCGCACCGCGGGCGCGCCAGAGGCAGGTGCGGCTGCTCGAGGTGGCCGTGGATGCCGAGGGGCTCGAACGCTACTGCCGGGAGCGGGCGGCGAAGGCGCCCGCGCGCGTGTCCGCCCTCCGCGCGGCCGCCCAGGCGGGGCCGCTCCAGGCGGGAGAGCTGGCGCAGCGCGCCGCAGTCTCCACCTCTGCCGTGCAAGGGCTCGTCAAAGAAGGCCTCCTTCGGCCGCGGTGGGTCCCCACTCGACGCATGCCGTGGCCTGACGCAAGCAGCGATCCCGCCCCGCCGCCCACCCTCATGCCCGAGCAGCAGGAGGCTGTGGCCGCGATCGCAGAGGCGCTCGACGCGGGGACGACGGCATCCTTTCTCCTATACGGTGTCACCGCGAGCGGCAAGACGGAAGTCTTCCTGCGGGCCGTCGAGCGCGTGCTGGACGTTGGGAAGCAGGCCATCGTGCTGATGCCCGAGATCTCGCTCACGGCGCAGGCCGTGGGAATCTACCGGGCGCGCTTCGGGGAGAAGGTGGCCATCCTCCATAGCGCCCTCTCGCTGGGTGAGCGCTGGGACGAATGGCAGCGAATCCGCACGGGTGAGGCAGGCGTCATCATCGGCGCCCGCTCGGCCGTCTTTGCCCCCATACGGAGTCTCGGCCTCGTCGTCGTGGACGAAGAGCACGAGACTTCCTACAAGCAGGAGCAGGCCCCGCGCTATCACGCCCGCGATGTGGCGCTCAAGCGCGGAGATCTCAATCGCTGTCCCGTCGTTCTCGCCAGCGCCACGCCTTCGCTCGAATCGTTCTACGAGGCGGAGCGGGGCCGGCACCGGCTCCTGCGCCTGCCCGCCAGGGTGGAAGACCGCCCTCTGCCTGCCGTTCGGATCATTGACATGCGGGGACGGAAAGCGCAGCCCGCCATCCTCTCCACCGCACTCCGGCAGGCCATCGCCGCCCGCCTGCGAGACGGCGAGCAGGTGATCCTCTTCCTCAACCGGCGCGGCTTCGCCACCTTCATCCTCTGCCCCGTCTGCGGCGAGGCGGTGCGCTGCCCCCATTGCGGCGTCGCCCTCAAGTACCATCGTGACGTTCGGCAGGTGCGCTGCCATCATTGCGCGCTCTCCCGAGCCGCCCCCGACACCTGCGCCAAGTGCGGCGGCCATCACATCCGTTTCTCCGGTTTCGGCACGGAGCGCGTGGAGAGGGAGCTTCACGGGATTTTCCCCGCTGCCCGGGCCGGGCGCATGGACAGAGATACGACCGCTCGGCGGGGCGCCCACGTGCAGATCGTAGGGCAGTTCCGGAGCGCCGAGACGAATGTCCTCATCGGCACCCAGATGGTGGCCAAGGGCTTCGACTTCCCGGGCGTCACCCTCGTGGGAGTGATCTCGGCCGATACCTCCCTCAACCTGCCCGACTTCAGGGCGGCGGAGCGAACCTTCCAGCTCCTCACTCAGGTCGCCGGCCGAGCCGGCCGTGGGGAGAAGGAAGGGGAGGTGGTCGTCCAGACCTACCGCCCGGAGGACCCCAGCATTCAGGCGGCCGCGCGGCACGACTACGAATCGTTCTACCGCAGCGAAATCGAGAACAGGCGGGAGCTGAATTACCCACCCATCCGGCATCTCATCAACCTCATTGTGAGCGCCGAGCAGGAGCGGGACGCCTCCGAGCGCGCCGAGGCAATCGCCGACGCCCTCCGACGCGCCGCCGAGGGACGACAGGTCGACGTGTTGGGACCGGCGCCCGCTCCTCTGGCGAAACTCCGTGGGCGCCATCGCTGGCACGTGATAGTGAAAGCGGAGCACGGCGAGGCGCAGGAGGTCGTCCGCCGGGCGCTGGTTGATTTGGGCGAACAGGCGCCGAGCACGCTTTCGGTGGACGTGGACCCCGTTTCACTCATGTGATACACTTCACACACAGTCACGATGAGCGGACCTGGGAAAGACGATCTGCATATAGTCCGTTATGGTCATCCCGCCCTCCGTCGGAAGGCGCGGAAGGTCGGGCGCGTCACCGCCGATGTCAGGGACCTGGTGGGCCGCATGGTGGAGCTCATGCAGGCCGCTCGCGGCGTCGGCCTGGCCGCCAACCAGGTGGGCATTCCGCGGCGTGTCGCCGTCGTGCACATCGAGGACAAGCTGACTCCCCTGATCGATCCCGAGCTGATCAGCGCTCGAGGCGCCGAAGCGACGGACGAGGGGTGCCTCAGCCTGCCCCGGCTCTACGGCAGGGTGGAGCGACCGACTCATGTCGTCGTCAAAGCGCGCAGCCTGTCCGGGCGCACGTTCAAGATCGAAGCCGAAGGGTTGCTCGCCCGGGCGCTCTGCCACGAGATAGACCACCTCAACGGAAAGCTCTTTGTGGACGGAGCCGACGCATCGACGCTCTACTGGGTTGTGGGGGAGACCGAAGACGGCGAGACGATCGCCCAGCCGACGAAGCTCGAAGAGGCGCTGAAGGTATTCACCGCCGCCAGGGGGCCGCATGCCTAGCTCCCCCCAGAGGGCGCTGCGGATCGCCTTCTTGGGCACGGCCGACTTCGCCGTGCCCCTTTTGCGCGCTCTGGCGGCGGCGCCCGATCAGATAGTCGGGGTCTTCGCCCCGCCAGACAGGCCCGCCGGCCGCGGGCGGCGGCCCCGCGCCCCGGCCGTGAAGGTGGCCGCCCGGGAGCTTGGGCTGAGCCTGCATCAGCCGCCGCGCGTGAGCAGAGGAGAAGGGCTCGAACAGCTGCGCCATCTGACTCCGGACCTTCTCGTCGTCGCCGCGTTCGGCGAGATATTGACCGAAGAGGCCCTCTCGGTCGCAAAGCTGGGTGCCGTGAACCTCCACGCCTCCCTGCTGCCGCGCTACCGGGGCGCCGCCCCGATACAGCGTGCTCTGATGGCGGGCGAGCGCCTGACCGGGGTGACGCTCCAGTGGATGGCGGTGGAGATGGACGCGGGGGACATCCTCCTTCAGCGGCAGGTCGAGATAGGGGAGGAGGAGGATTTCGGGAGCCTCCACGACCGGCTGGCTGCCTTGGGTGCGGCCGGAGGCGTCGAGGGTGTGGCTCTCATTCGTCAGGGCGCAGCCCCGCGCCTCCCCCAGGATGGAAGCCAAGCGACCTACGCCCCGCCCATCAGGCGGGAACAGCTCGTCATCGACTGGAGCAGACCTGCTGGAGATCTGGCGCTCTTGGTCCGTGCCCTGTCGCCGCTCCCAGGCGCCCGCACCACCCGAGACGGCGAGATTCTCAAGATCCTCTCCGCCCGAGGCGGCAAAAAGACTGCCGCGCAGAGAGGAATGCCTGGCGAGATCATCGAATTTACGAGCGATGGCTTCTGGGTGACCGGTGGCGAAGGGGCTCTGCTGGTAAGGCGCCTGCAGCCGGCCGGGCGAAACGTCATGTCTGCCGCAGACTACTTGAAGGGCTATCGACTGGAGAAAGGCGAACGGTTGGGCGTCTAGCTCTCACCTCGGCGTCCGAGCCGCCGCCGACCGGAAGATTCAGGAAGGTGCCCAAAGTGGGAACAGGCGAGGCGGGCGACATCGAGGAGCGGTGTGACCAGGCGCTGGAGCTGAAGAACCAGGGCCAGTACGATGAGGCTGCTGCGGCCTTCCAGGAGATCCTGGAAAGCTCTCCCAGGCACGCGCGGGCTCACCTCGGACTGGGCCTCGTGTTCTGCTTCGTCGGCCGGTTTGATGAATCGCTGGAAGAGCTCAAACAAGCGGTCGAATGCGATCCGGAGTCGATCGACGCACATCTCAACCTGGCGAAGACGTACGCCATGTTGAGCATGTATGATGAGGCGAAGACCGAGTTCGCTCGCGTGCTGGAGCTCCACCCCGGGCATCCCGAAGCAATCAAGCAGCTCGAGTACTTTCAGGGCATGGACTAGTCCAAGGCGGCCCCTGCCGTGACGCGGTCCCTCGAATCCAGTATACTGCGGCTCGAACATGGCCGAATTCACTGTTACCTTCTTGCCTGACAATGGCTCTGTGACGGTGGCCTCCGGCACGCTGCTGGCGGAGGCGGCGCGTGAAGCCGGCCTCCGGCTGCAATCGCCCTGCGGCGGTCAGGGGCGGTGTGGCAAGTGCCGCCTTCAGGCGCCGACGGGCGTGGACAGCCCCACCCCCGTCGAGATGAGGATTCTCTCCCCCGCCCAGTTGAACGATGGCTGGCGTTTGGCCTGCCAGACGCGCGTCGTGGGAGATGCTCTCGTCACCGTTCCGGAATCCTCTCTCGTCGTCGAGCACCGAATCATGGTAGAGGGCGCAGAGCGGGAGCTGCTGGTCGAGCCCAACGTGCGCAAGCTGTCGCTGCGCCTTCCGGCCCCTTCCCTCGAAGACCCTCGCGCTGACCTCAATCGGGTCCTGGAAGCGCTCGGCGACGACGCTCTTCCGCCGGCGCGCCTCGAGCCGCTGCAGCACCTCCCCGGCCTCCTTCGCCGCAGTGACTATCAGGTTACGGCGGTCCTGGCCGACAGTAGGCTCGTCGCCGTCGAGGCCGGCGATACCACGGAGGAGACATACGGCCTCGCCGTCGATGTCGGGACCACGACGGTGGTCGCCTATCTCTGCCATCTGCCCACCGGCGCTGTCGTTGCAGTCGCCTCCGACCTCAACTCCCAGGCGCAGTACGGCGGCGATGTGATCTCTCGCATCCAGGCTGCCACCTCCGACCCTGAGGACCTCCGGGGACTGAATCGAGCCATCATTGCCGTCATCAATGACCTCGTGGCGCGGGCCTCGCACGAAACCGGCGTGTCTCCCCAAGCGATCTACGAGATTGCCATCGTGGGCAATACGTGCATGAGCCATCTTCTCTTGGGCGTGTCACCCGCAGGCCTCGGAACTGTGCCCTTCGTCTCGAGCTTCCGCTCCCCCCAAACAGTTCGAGCCGCCAGCCTCGGTATCGATGTCAACCCGGAGGGCTCGATCTACGTCGCGCCGAATATCGGGAGCTTCGTGGGGGCCGACACGGTTGGGGTCATCCTCGCCGGCGAGCTCGACCGCAGCGACAACCTCCGCATTGCCGTGGACATCGGGACCAACGGGGAGATCGTGGTCGCCAAAGAAGGCGAGCTCTACGCCTGCTCGACCGCCGCGGGGCCGGCCTTCGAAGGGGCGAAGATCAGCTGCGGCATGCGCGCATCGGTTGGAGCGATCGACGCCGTCCGCATCGACGATGAGGTCGATTGCCATGTCATCGGAGACGTCAGACCGAGGGGCCTATGCGGATCGGGCCTGGTAGATGCCATAGCCGAGCTGGTGCGAGTGGGCGCGGTGGCCGAAACGGGGCGCATGCTGACCCGAGGAGAGGCATCTGCGCTTCCCGAGAAGGTGCGGGAGCGTCTGGTCGAGAATGAACACGGGATGGAGTTTGCTCTGGCCCGGGCGGATGAGGCCTACGCCGACGAGCCGCTTACCCTCACGGCGCGGGACGTGCGCGAGACTCAGCTCGCCAAGGCCGCCATCTATGGCGGGATGGAATTGATGCTCCACCAGGTTGGAGCGGAGCCCGGCGATGTCGCGCAGCTCCTGCTCGCCGGGGCCTTCGGCAACTACATCAGGCGCGAGAGCGCCCTCGCAATAGGCCTCATCCCGTCGGTCGCGGCGGAGCGGATCGTCTCCATCGGCAATGCCGCCGGTGTCGGCGCCCGGCTGATGCTGTGCTCCCTCAGCGAGCGGAGGCGGGCGCAGGAGATAGCTCGCAGCACGGTACACGTAGAGCTTTCACGGCGGGAGGGCTTTTACGATCGCTTCGCAGATGCTATGATGCTGAGATCGCTCCCGTTCGAGCGATAGAGAAGCCCACACGACGGTCGCTTGCTGCATCGAAAGCGGCTGGCGCCGACCGTCCGAAGATAGGTACCGATCAGGAGGAATGGTTCATGGCTGTGCTCGAGGAGCTGCAGCAGGCGATTATCTCCGGGAACAGAGATAAGGCCAAGGAGTTTACGCGGAAGGCCCTCGACGAGGGCCTCGAGGCGCGGACGATCGTCGTCCAAGGGATCGCCGCCGCCATGGAGGTCGTCGGCGAGAAATTCAGAGCGAACGAGTTCTTCGTTCCGGAGCTGTTGATTGCGCAGCGGGCGATGAAGGCAAGCCTCTCCATGATGTCTGGAGCGCCGGTGGATTACATCGGAACGGTCGTCATCGGCACCGTAAAGGGCGACCTGCACGACATCGGAAAGAACCTCGTTGCCGCGATGCTCGAAGGGGCCGGCTTCAAGGTCGTGGACCTCAAGGTCGATGTCTCTCCCGCGCAGTTTGTCGCGGCGGCGAACGAGAACTCGGCCAACCTCGTCGCAATGTCGGCGCTGCTGACAACGACCATGGGCTCGATGCGCGATACTGTTGCGGCTCTCAGCGATGCCGGCCTGCGCGACAAGGTCAAGGTCATCGTGGGCGGCGCCCCCGTAACGCAGAGCTACGCCGACGAGATCAAGGCCGATGGCTACGCTCCGGACGCAGCCAGCGCCGTCGAGAAGGCCAAGCAACTGCTGCCGGCATAGTCGGTCCCGCCCTTGGCGGCTCCGTCTCCAGAGGGTAAGGCTGCACAGGTGAAGGGCGCAGGAGCCCGCTGATTTGCGGCTGCCTGCGCCCGCTCGCTGTTCCGCACGAGCGTTGCGCCGGAGGCAGCCTTCAGGTGGGGGTGCTGATTCATGGTCGAGGTGGAGCACAGCGAGCCGAAGCAGAGGCGGAAGTCTCTCCTTCTCAGCCGGGTGACGCCGGGAACGGCGCTCCTCGTGATCGGAGCGATCGTGGTCCTGCGGATGTGGGTTGTAGAGACGGCTTATGTAGAAGGGCGGTCGATGCAGGACACCCTCCAGCAGGGCGATCGCGTGCTGATTCTGAAGCTGCTGAAGCGGGAGCGCTTCGCCGTGGTAGTGGTGGACGACCCGGAGGAGGGGGGCACCGACATCAAGCGCATCGTGGGCATGCCCGGCGATGTCGTGTCGATGGTCCCTCAAGTTGCATGGATCGACCGGTCCACGGTTATCTATAGCGGCAGTCAGCTCTATCTGAACTCGCAGCCGTACGAGGAACCCTATGCGACCGCGACGATACCATCCTCCTTGCCGCCGATGAAGGTGCCCAAGGAGAGCTACTTCGTCATGGGGGACAACCGCGACGACAGCATAGACAGCCGGCGGTACGGCCCGGTGAAGAAGGAGCACGTTCGAGGCGTTGCAGTAGCGGTGGTATTTCCTATCGACCGAATCCGGATTCTGACGGATGTGGAAGCGTCCGCGGCGAACGTGGCTGCCGATACTTCGAGGTGAAAGGAGTCGCCAGATTGCGTCCCTGGATAATTGCGCTGTTCCTGCTAATCGCCATCAGCCTGGGTGCGTGTGGCCAGATCTCACTCAAGCACGGGATGAAGCAGTTCGGCTCCCTCGGTCCGCCGGGGGTGGGCCTGGTGGCCAACGTGATCCGGTCGATCTTGACGCCATATGTCTTGCTCGGACTGGCCCTCTACGCCATCAGCTCGTGCTTCTGGCTCGTCGTCCTCAGTAGCTGGAACTTGAGCTATGCCTACCCTATGATCGCCATCAGCTACGTGCTCGTGGTGCTCCTCTCGCGGGTGTTCTTCCGAGAGCACGTCATGCCCCTTCAATGGCTGGGGATCGCTTGCATGTGCACGGGCCTCGTTCTCGTAGCGCGCTTCGGGTCCTCGACCGGATAGGGGCTGCTTATACCCGCGTCGGCCGGAACCAGGAGAATCATCACCCTCCTC
>Ga0307376_10000843_pt1 | contig 36027 bp, 29 predicted proteins | sample TR2MG_FD_202536 | JGI IMG/M metagenome (GOLD analysis project Ga0307376, IMG submission 202536) | Soil microbial communities from Risofladan, Vaasa, Finland - TR-2 | ecosystem: Environmental > Terrestrial > Soil > Coastal area > Acid sulfate soil | place: Finland: Risofladan, Vaasa | collected...
TATAAATCCTTCTGCGATATAGGTATGATCCGAACCTTTAACGTTTATTTCAACCATCTTTTCTTTCTCTGGAAGTTTTACTACTTCAATTATTTCATCATAATATATACCTTTTTCTAATATTTCATAAATTATAGGGTTTATAGGTATTCTATTTTCTAAAGAAAATAGTTTGATATCTTCTGAAGTTTGTACCGACGCATAAAATTTTTTTCTCTTGATATCTTTAATTCTTGCCTTTTTTCTAAGAATATTAAAATCCGGTCCAGAAACATTAACTTTAAAATGCCGAGGGCCCTCAACAGATTTATAAGACACTATGCCAAGGGATAAAAAAAGGAGCATTAAATTGTCACATAAAACTTCTGATGCTGTCGTGTATCTCATCATTGCTCTGCCTTTTGCAAGGAATCCTCCTATGAAAGCACATCTAATATTCTCAGGAGAATTAAAAATAATCTTAGGAATAGATTTATATGGGGCCGTCACATAATCTATTCCTATTGATAATAGCCATTCTCTGAAATTCTTATTGCATATATACTTGCAGTAAATTTTTCCTTCTCTTAAATGGTCTTTTACTTTCAACCCATAACTCTCACATATGCGCTGAAACTCATTCAAAAGTTCAGGAGATGTTGGAGAAGATACTTCAATAATACCGTCTTTTTTATCTGTATAGCAGCCATTTCCTATCATGAAACTTATCAACCAGGCCATATCTTCATCTATCGTTTCAGGCAAAGTAATACCTACACGCTTATTATGACTGTTATTAGAATGGGAAATTTTTTGGGGTCTTCCTGAGTATCCTTTTTTAGAAAGACAATAGAACATACCAGGAATTATTTCGGATGTTTTCAGGAATTTCATGCCTTTTTCATCTGCTATATAATTTAAGTGCTCCGATGAACATTTTAAAATTCTGCCAGTTCTTGTCTTTATCTTATAAACATCTTTAAATCCTGTATCATAGATATCTTCTACAGGACTTTCACTTATAGAAGTGTTTACTGTTTCACCCTTTTTAATATCCCCTATTGGGATTAAACCTGATGGGGAATATAATTGGGTATATTCAGGAAGGCATTTATGCACTGTTAAAATATAGGCCAAACGTATTTTCTCTAAAATATCTTCCATGCCTATTTCTACACTTTTATCTTCCAGGTCGATAATTAAGGAATTATTCGTAATTAAAGTGACTTTCCCGATATCCCCATTAAAAACCCCTAATTCATAGTCGTTTTTTACTATTATTACCCGATCACCCTTTTTTACGATAAACTTCCCGAAGGATTTTTCTATTTCATGTCCGGGATTTAAAGCTTCCTGCAAGACAGGGTTTAACCCATCTACACTTAAAGGACCTGTATTTCGAGGGGTTATGATTTGAAATAGTCTTTTTTCTTTTTTGAATTTTGCCGCCAATTTAATGGTTAATTCCTCAATTTTCTCAATTTTATTCTCTCTATAGAAGAAAATGTCGGATTGAGGATCGCTTTTAAAAAATGACAGATCAGTGTTACCGCTTTTAATTCGATGTGCTGCTTTAATAATATCAGAAGCTTCATCCTGTCTGAAAATACGTTCAAGTCGGATAACAGGGATTTTCCCGCAATTTATCAGCTCTTTTAAGACATTCCCGGCCCCTACTGAGGGCAGTTGATTATCATCCCCGACAAAAATTAGATGAGTACGGTCTTTTAAAGCTGCTAAAAGGTGATAAAAGACTTCCATATCAATCATAGAGGCCTCATCAACTATTGCTATGTCGGTCTCAAAAGGAGAGCTTTCGTTATATTCCCAATTATTACCACCACGGCATTTCAACTGTCTGTGTATCGTAGAAGCCGGATAATTGATGGAGGTAGCCAGTTTCTTTGCGGCTATTCCTGTAGGAGCCATACAGGTTAAAGAGAGCCTCAGCTCTTTAATAAGCTCTACAAGAGCTTTTATAATGCTCGATTTACCGGTTCCAGGAAGTCCAGTAATAATAAAACATTTATGCTCTATGAAATAATGGAGGGCATCTCTTTGTTCAGGACTTAAAGTAATGCGGTTCTCTCTTTCAAAGACTTCAATTCGTTTTTCTACAGTCTCCCGGGTCAAAAATATCAAATCGGAAGGTTTCCTAAGAATCTTGCAGAGAGCTTGAGCAGAATGCACCTCATAAAAATAGCTGCTCCTGTGATATATATAATCATTTTCTCTGATAACCATCTCTTTAGCAATCAGCTCTTCTATACTATGTTTTATATCCTCTTCATTTAAAATGGATTTACCTATGAAACAAACCCCTGATTGAGCAATATAAGAGATTATTAAAGCCAAAAGCTCTGCATTTCTCAGGAATAGATGCCCATAAGATTTTGACAGGTCTTTTAAGGCATAAAGTATGAAAGCTGTAAGTCTATCAGGACTATCCTCTTTAATTCCTATGCTTTTAGCTATGAAATCAACAGTACTGAATCCGAAACCTTCTATATCCATTAAGATGTAGGGATTTTCCCTTATAGTCTCTTCGGCGCTTAAGCCTCCTCCAAAATGATTTAGGACTCTCTTTATTCTTCGTTCCTTTAAGCCTATGGAGTTCAGGAAGGCTCGTAAGGAATATTCGGCTCTGACTCTTTTCCAACGTTCCCGGTTATTGGTCCAGGAGGTAATAATGACCTCCGATAGTACATCACCTATTCCATGCACCTCCTTAAGCCTCTGGGGCTCGTTATCAAGGACATTGAGGGTATCCTTACCAAAGTGGCCTATAATCATTTCAGAGCGCTCAGGGCCTATATTTGGGGCTATGGCATCAATAAAAAGCTTGATGCTGTTAATCTCATGGGCATCATACTCCACAGAATATGAATAGGCCTTGAAATTATTCCCATATTTAGGATGAGTTTTATGGTCACCATGAAAATTAGCAATAGTCCCTGTTATCATTTCAGGACCAAATTCTCCTGTTATAATTATAATAGGCCCAGAATTTAATTTCACTCTCAGGACTTTAAATCCGTTATTGTTAGTAAACAGGATTTTATTTACAGTACCTAATAGAGTTTCCATCTATATCTCATCCTCATCATCATCTGTTATGTCTTCATTAACACTATCATCATCCATATTCATCATCATATAGTCATATTGGATGGATGTCTGCTCACATTGTTCTATGGCTTTTTTAAGAACATCCCCATATTTCTTTTCTCTGCTCTGGAGCTCTTTAATAGTACTATCCTTTAAATTCCCTAATATTTCAAGAAGGTTCAACAGATAATCTGATTTTGCTTTTAATATCTCCAACTCTATAATATTCTTGGCATATTTCTCTCTCTCACTCTCATTAAGATATTTCTGGAATTCATTATCCCCATTAAGACCCTTTTCATCAGACATTATTAATATCTCCTTTTTCTTTCTATTATCTCCAACACTGATCCAGATAGACATTGGATCTCTCATCTATAATACTTATTTGGTATCCAAATATATAAATCAAAATTTATATATTATATATACTTATTTATTTTTCTATTCCATGTCGAAGACATGGTAATAGACAGAAAAGAATTACTACGTATACATAGTCATTACAACAGGGAGATGAAATCAAGTATCAATAATAATAGAAGAATAAACCAATCAATAATATAGAAGATCATCATTCTTGGAGAAGGTAAAAAGAAATAAGTATATAATATTATAATAGTCTTATAGGATCTTCATTCTTGGAGAAAGTAAAAAGAAATAAGTATATAATATTATAATAGTCTTATAGGATCTTCATTCTTGGAGAAAGTAAAAAGAAATAAGTATATAATATTATAATAGTCTTATAGGATCTTCGTCTTATTAGCATTCTTGGAGAAAGTAAAAGAAGAAGAAATAAGTATATAATATTATAATAGTCTTATCAGCATTCTTGAAGAAGGTAAATAAGTAGTAATATTGTCAATATCTTACTAGCATCTTGGAGAAGATAGAAGAGAGAGCTGATGAAGAATAAGTATTAATAATATCAGAGTCTTATAGATTTTATTATTTGCCTGGGGATATTATCCTGCCAATTGATGTTATTAAGCGCATAAATTTTTACGTTTTTTTGGGCAAAAAAAACTTTTTTCATAAACTACTCGGATATATAGAGTTAGAAAGTGCATTTTTATGTTATAAACGTATTACCAGAATTTATTATAGATATGGGAGTTTAATTTTTCCGGCTACCGTTCAAGTTTCACTTGAAAGATGAAAGAAACAATGAGTGAGAAGCACATAATAGCTATAGGGAGTCCTGATAAGATATCATTGGGGTCATTCATTAAATTTTTCAGGATGACAGAGGATAAGGGCTATTATGTGGGTGAGATGCACTCCTTGATGTCCGAGGAGTCAAAAAATTTGTTTATTGAGGATTTTATTAATAAACACCCCAGGGGGTTGATATCCTATTATGCGAAGAAGCAGTTCAAGACTAATCCTGAAGAATGCCTACCCATGAGGTTATTTAAAAGTGCAGATGTATTGGGATGGTTTGAGATGTATTCATTACGCATGACTGTTGTTAAAGACCCTGATGGACTCTTCTCAGGAAGAGTTGTTCCTAATTGGGACAGGTATGTGTCAAAATTCGGGTAAGGAGGGATGAATCCGGAGGGCCGGATTCCAGCCATCTATCAGAGGATATCGGGGCTAAAGTATACGGGGAGTGTCAATTCGAATACCGAAGATAATCCGTATATGGATAGAGAGCTACTTGGCCCCAGCCAGGCATGACTGTCGTGGGTCAAAATTCGTTGCCTTATGTTAATAGAGCGAATCCTGGGGGGTATGAGATGCAAGCCGTTTCCGAGAGTACTGATATTTTGACTTAGCAGAATTAATGGATTCTGCCCTTAGCGGTCCCGCATGGGATAGGAGAAATGCCACATGCTTTTGCTGCGATGATGTCCTCATAGCAGACAGTGAAGGGTAAAAGGTGTGCTAATAAGGCAATAAGCGCATCATAAAAATCAATGTAATAGACAGAAAAGAATTACTACGTATACATAGTCATTACAACAGTAATGTTATCAATGAGTTACTGCTGTCAGGGAGACTTGACAAGCCTATGGGGGAATATTACCTAAAAAAGGAAATATTACATGGTAGGTAATGATGATGTCAGGTCTGAGGTATTTGGAGTATTAGAAAAGTTCCCTGATGGTGTACGTCTTTTTAGAGGCCCTTCCGGGGCTGGTAAAAGGACTTTTGCTTTTGAGTGTGCTAAGCGGCTTCTCTGCCTTGATAAAGGATATGAGGGCTGTCTATGTCGTTCATGCGAGTTATTTGAGGAACATCCTGATTTTTTATGTTTGGGTAGATATGAGAGAATAAAAGCTGCAGATATAGAACTATTATTGGATTTTTTATCTACGGTATCATTGTTATCCAGTAGAAAGGTTATTGTATTGGATAACGTAAATGATATGAGTCGTGGGTCTTCAAATAAGCTCTTAAAAATTCTTGAAGATTATGGGCCCAAATGTAGTTATTTCCTTATAAGCTCTGAAGAGCTTCCTTTTACATTGTCTTCCAGGGCTGTGGAATACAGATTTAATAATCTTTTAGCGGAAGAAGCCTCTTGGGTAGCCATGGAAAAACTTGGATATGATAAGCGTAAGGCTAATATCTTGGGGTTGTTTTCAGCAATGTCGGCCGATGAGGTCTTCATAAAAGCCGGACACTATCTGCAGTATAAAGAGGATATCTATAATATTCTACATGATTTCAAGAAGAAGACTATTATAGATTTTTTTGATCTTATCGATAGTATGGACAATCTTGAAGTTTTCTTAAATGTGCTGCTTATGAGTTTTACTGATATTCTTCTAGCCAAAAATGGGATTGAAATGAGATTTGAAAGACTTAAGCCCTTAACTGAAATGTTTAACGATAAGGGTCTTATTTATTCGGTTAGTTTGTTGAGCAGGCTCAGGAAGTTCAAGAGGCTTAATGTTAATCTTAATATGGCCATGAAGAATGTGTTTTTTAAAATTCATCCGGTATTGCAATCATGACATATCAGAATGCTTTAAGACAATTACGATTTAATAAGGCCAGAATATTTTCTCTTATTGGTCCTGAGGATTTTCTTAAAAGGGTTTTTATTGAAGAAGTTCGGAAAGTGTATTCCGGATATGAGTTGTACACTGATATGGAGGGCATGCATTTAGGTTTCATAGAAAATAAGATTGTGCTTTTAAAAGATCTTATGGAAGTAAAGGAGCTGATGCCGAAATTGGATGGCTATGATGGTGTAGCTATCTTCAGTTTTTCTTCTGCCACAAATTTGAAATCTAAAGATGTTTCGATGGTACTAAGTAAGTCCTGTGTGGTGGAATGTGGGAGATTGAGGGGATATGGGGATGATTATCCTTTATGGATAATGTCCAGGATGATAGATGCCGGATATGAGTATCAGGATGGAGTCGAAAAGGAACTCTTTTTGAAGATAGGTCCGGACATGGCAGCTCTGGATAATGAGCTCTATAAATTATATGCCGTAAAATCTGACAATAAAAAAATATTAATTGATGATGTTGATAGATATGTTCCGACAAAAGCGCTTAAATCAGCTTTTGATATTTTGGAATTTGTATTGAGGAGGGATGCCTCAAAAGCTCTTCATTGTTTTAAAATGTTTAATAATTCCAACGATAATTTATTGGAATTGGTGAAGTTTATGGCTGGTTACATGGAAAAGATATATAAGATTCTTTTCCTGAAATATAAGAAGATGGATATACAAGAGATAGCCGGTAAGGTTAATATTCCTGTTTTTTATATACGGACAAAATATTTGCCTTGGGCTACTTCTCTTGGATATCAATTCATTATGGATAAATATGAAGAACTTTGTCGTTTGGATATTCTTATGAGAGTATTTAGGGGAAATAAGAATATCCTCATGGAAAATTTTATTATGGGGTGTGCTCGATGATAGAGGAATTAAAGGATATAGAAGGTTCGGAGTCTTTGGTTCTTCAGTGGGGGGATCGATTTAAAGGATGGTACCTAACGAAGAAGCCTGTAAGAAGACAGAATATAGCATTGGTATGGAAAGGTAATCCAGAGTATTCTTTTCCAATATGTAATTACAATTATAAATTCATAATGCCTTCATTTATAGAGTTTTCTAAGGGCATTATTTCATATACGGAGGTTGACAGGCTTTTTGGGGTTTTCAGATTTCCCCGGGATGAAAATGGTGATTATGTGACTCCAATGTCTGTGATGAAATCTGATGGGATGTTGAGCTTAAATGAGGAAGAAATAAAGAAGATGTTGAAACGGAAAAGCCCTTTGGTGTTTAATGCTTACAAGATACCTCAATTTGGCTTTGAGTATATAAATATTACTGACCAAGTTATAAAAGATATTGAACATTTGACTGACTCTGAATTCTCTGATTTTTTTAAGAAGCAATGCGAAACCTATGTGGAGTCTAGAGTTAAGGAGATTAAAGAGAAAATTCTAAAAATTCCTAATTTTCTTTTAATACTGTCGAATACTCTAAATGGGTTGTGGCGAAGCCCAAAAGAAATAGAATCAGCTACTGATAAAATATTATTCTTTGAATAAAATAAAATACAAATAAAGGGTATCAGGATATGAATCTAACGGCTTTGGGAAGGGTCATTTGGGAAGATAGATATGCATTAAAGGATGAAAAAGGAAATTTAATTGAAAAAAATATAGAGGATACATTCAGGAGAGTTGCTAAGTTCATAGCCTCCAAGGAGAAAGAGCCTCAAGTTTGGGAAGATAAGTTTTACGAAATAATGTCTCAGGGTTATTTCTGTCCTGCCGGAAGAGTTCTTGCCCATTCGGGAACTACCAATCCTCAATTATTTAATTGTTTTGTACTCCCATTTGAAGATGATAGTCTTGAATCGATCATGACTACTAATCGTAATATGGCTGTAACTCAGAAATTTTCAGGTGGTTGTATCGGTGGTGAAAGTCTTGTACTTACTGATAGGGGCCCTGTATCTATAAAGGATATTGTTGAAAATGTAAATGAAAAATACAAGGTTTTATCTTTTAATGAAAAAACAAAAGAAACAGAATATTCCGATATTCTGGATCGACATATTACACAATTATCAGGTGATCGGGTTTTTGAAATATCTTTTGATAATTCTAAGAGTGGTGTGTCTGCAAAAATGAGAGCCAGTGATTGGCATCCTTTTTTTGTTTTTGATGGAGAAAAAATAATTCAGGTTCGTGCTGATGAGCTAAAACCTGGAATGGCTGTAATAGGTTCTACGGCTTTAAAAAGCGGTTATGATAGATGGGGATGGTTACTTGGTTATATAGCAGGTGACGGAGCCATTGATAAAAACGGAAAAGACTATACCCGTATCAGAATAGTAGATGACAGTGAAGTATGTGTTAAGAGGGCTTCTGAAGCAATGGGAGTACCGTATAAACCTTCTAAAGACAAACGTTATAAAGTGGGTATGTGGTGTTGTGAGGCATTTCAAGAGATCGCTGAAAAAATAAAACAAGAGTATGGTGGGTATCAGACTTGTAGTACTAAAAGTGTTCCAGGTTCTATATGGAACGGGTCACCTGAGAAAAAATTATCTTTTCTTGCCGGGTATTTAGATGCTGACGGTTGGTTTAATAGGGAGAGGAATAGATTTGAAGTCTTTACTGTTAGTGAGAGTCTAGCTAAAGGGGTTATAGCTTTAGCGGGGAGCCTTGGTATCCGGACTACTTACAGATTAAGAAAAGCCAGGAAAGAAAATGAATCAGATGGTTGGGAAATAAGAATATTAAGTTCCCCCTATATTACAGCGATTATATCGGTTGCTGGTTTAAAATATAGAAATCTTGAGACAGGATGGGTTACAGGTATTATTGATTTTTCTCATAAATGGAAAGATCGGTTAATCACAGCTGGAATTGATATAGAATCGAAGGAAGCTTGGAGGGATAAAATAGAAATAGATGGAATGGACCTATCTGTTTCTTATTGGTTACAACATAAGAAAGCAACCCGCGAAACTGCAGCCGCTATTCTTAGGGAATGTGGAGAGACTTTATTAGCTAATGCTGTTTTATCGAGTCAAAGAGTTCTTTCATCGGTCCCCACTGAAAAATCAGAAACTTTGTATGATCTTACCGTAGACAAAAATCAAACCTATATAGCATCTGATCCAGAGGCTGGGGCTTATGTAGTTATACATAATACTGGATTTAATGCTAGTCCTTTACGTCCAGCGGGTTCTTATATAAAAGGGGTGAATGGTCACAGTTGTGGCGTTATGGGATTTCTTCATATGATGAGCACTACTTCAGAGGTAATTGAACAAGGGGGTTGCCTTACAGAAGATACTCTTGTAACTACAAAAAAAGGTCTTCTTTATTTTAAAGAGCTCGTAGCGACTAAGGAGCAAGGGTGGTATCCCCAGGATTTGGTTTTAAAAACTAAAGACGGAGATAATAGCTCAAAAAGATATTATGTGAATGGTTTTTCTGATATTGTAAAAATACAGACAGATTTAGGAGTTGAAATAAAAGGTACTCACTCACATAAATTGTTTGTTTTTACTTTAAACGGTTTTAAATGGAAAGAATTTAAGGATATAAAAGTTGGAGATTATATAGTATCCAAAATGGATCAATATGAAGGTCAGCAGGATAGTCCTTCTTTATGTACGTCAGTAAAAAAGAGCCATCATAATTGTGTTGTCCCGGAGAAATTACCAGAAGTATTAGATAATAAATTTGCTTTTTTCTTGGGCTATTATCTGGGGAATGGGTTTTCAGGTTCAGGTGAGCATGATTATAGGAATGGAGTTACTATTCCAGATATCAGCTATCTTAACAATAAGATAACCGGTATTTACGAAGACCTTTTTGGTCCTAATATATCAGTCAGTGAAATTAAAAAAGAAGACGATAAAAGCCGGACCTATTATGTAACAAATAAAATTATAAAAGAGTATCTCAAAAATAACGGATTATTAAAGACAAAAAGTATTACCGCTTGTTTACCTAGAATTATTAGAGAGAGCCCCCGGGGAGTGGTAGGCTCTTTTTTATCTGGGTTGTTTGAGGCTGATGGGAGTTTGTGTCATGGGTATCCCCAATTAAGCACATCATCGGTTCAATTAGCTAAAGAAATTCAGATTCTGCTATTGAATTTAGGTATACCTTGTAAAAAGTTTAAAACAAAAAGATCAAAAAGCTGTTTTTCAAAAAAAGATATTTATTGTGTTAAAATCATATCTTTTAAAGGTCTTGAGAATTGGAACAAAATAGTTAATCCTTCAGTAGAATCTCGTTTTTATTCTAAGAATTTCAAACCTGATCTTAGCAGAGAAAAGAATTATGTCCTTCCTTATGCCGAATATTGGTTGAAAAAGGCACATGAAGTACTATTGTCGGTTAAGGGTAAAACTGATGAAATTAAATATTTGCTTAAAAGTGTCCGGAGATATCTCAGAGGAGATAGAAAATTTACTTTATCTGCTTATGAGTATTTAAACTCTAAGGAATGTCTAAAAGGGGTTTTACCTCCGGTTGATAATAATTTGTTTTTGAAAGCCGAGTCTGTATCATATGATGAAGATCACGCTTATGATATGGAGGTGGAGAAAAGCCATTCTTATATTGCCAACTCTTTAGTAAGCCATAACAGCCGCAGGGGGGCCTCAATGGGGCTTCTTGAGGTATGGCATCCCGACATATGGGAATTTATAAGTTACAAGAATAATCATAATTGGGATAGACTCCTTGAATTCATGGATGTTAAGGATTGGGACAAATGGGAAGAATTCAAGTTTGAGAATCTTTACAAATTGCAAATGTTTAATATCAGCGTCGGGATCACTGATGAGTTTCTTGAGGCGGTGAAAAATGGAGATGACTGGCCTTTTTTATGGGATGGCAAAGAATGGAAACTTTATAAAGTAATATTTAAGAAAAAGACAGATGACGGGTATGTAGAAAAAGAATTCGAAGTTACGGCTGATTGTGACAAAACGGCAATATGGAAATTAAAAAAATATGTTCCATACCCAAGGTCAGTAGACATTTTTGAAGTTGTGTCAAAAAGAGTTGTAAAAGCTTCAGAGTTATGGGAAGCTCTTTGTTATAATGCATGGGCGGATGGGTGTCCAGGCATCATAAATTTATTTACCGCTCGTCGCATGCATAATCTTGAGTATATAAGTCCTCTTATTGGGACAAATCCATGTGGAGAGCAATTATTACCTGGATATGGATCTTGCAATTTATCAAGTATAATTCTTTCTTCTTTTGTGAATGACCATGGAATTTTTGACTACGGAAAATTATCAGAAGTTGTTAAGGTGGCAATTAGATTTGGTGACAATATCATAGATAATTGTTTATTTCCTCTTAAAGAAATAGAAGAGAAAGCTTTGAAAGAGCGACGTGTAGGATTGGGAACTATGGGTATCCATGACGTCCTTATTAAGATGAAAAAGGCATACGATTCTGAAGAAGGAAGATTAATAGTTGAAAAGATACTCAGGATTATAAGGGATGAAGCCTATAAAGCTTCGATAGAATTAGCGGAAGAAAAAGGAACTTTTCCTTATTATGATAGAGATAAATTTATGGAAACGGGTTTTATTAAAACTCTTCCAGAAGACATCCGTAAAAAAATTTATGGGGTAGGGATCCGTAACGGAACTCTTTTGACACAAGCGCCTACAGGCACAATAGGAACAATGTTAAATGTCTCAACAGGGTGTGAGCCTTGGTTTGCTCTTTCCATACAGAGAAATACTCGTTTGGGGTCCTATGAGGACGGGTGTTCTGAGTATATCAAATGGCGGAAAAGCCATATTTCAACGATTGAAAAGCCGGATTATTTCAAGACTTCTCAGGAAATAGCTCCTGAGGGTCATATAAAAATGCTTACCCTTTTTACTCTATACATTGATAGCAGCGTGAGCAAGTGTATTGTAGAAGGGACAAAAATTCAAACTTCGTGTGGTATAATGCCTGTAGAAAAGATGTCAAATGTTATTTATAATCAGCCTGACACTTTTTCTGATGTAAATAATAATTATAAAGTATATGATGAGAATGGGTCTCTTAAGAAAGTGGTAAAGCATTATTATGGCGGTATAAAACCGTGTTTTTCTATAAGATTCAATAATGGTATTGAACTCACTACAGCATATACTCATCTTTTTAAAACAGAAAAAGGATGGAAGAATGTTGTAGATATTTCTATAGGTGATAAGATTTTTTATAGATTTAAAAGGATGGAAACCAGAGTTGGGCTCGTGCCTATTAATCCTCCTGATTTTTATAAAAATATAAAAAGAGAATTTCCCTCTTATTATACGAAAGAATATGCTGAATTTCTTGGCATGTGGTTGGCAGACGGTTCTGTAAATAAACATGTTGTATCTGTGTGTAAGAGGGATGATGTAGTTATTGAGAGGTTGCAATTTCTTATAAAGCATTTGTTTAATATTGATTCTGTTGCAGTTGTGGATAAAAGAAACGGCTTAAAAATATGTAGTATAAATTCTACAGCTATAGCTGATTTTTTTAAAAAAAATTATGGAAATAATAGTTTAAATAAAATAATTCCTGAAGAAATTTTCAGGTCTCCTCAGGAAGTTCAGATATGCTTTTTGAATGGATTATCCCTTGATGGGTATAAAAATAGAAGTAAATTTGTGATATATGAGGGATATTCTTCAAATATTGCAAGAGGTACTGTATCACTCCTTGCCGGGTTGGGGGTACGATATTATTTCGGTAAAAAATATGTGAAGACGGGTAAAAAGGCTAAATGGACATATAGTGCCGCTGGCTATTTTGAAGAGAGAATTTTATGCCCTATAGAGCTTCATAAACAAAATTATTCTTTGATTCAAAACAAGAACAGACAGGTTTATATTGATAAATCAAAGATTGATTTTAAAGATATTAAAAAGGGTGAATGGCATTTAAAGAGAAATTTTAAAAAAAGCATATCCAAAAAATCTTTTACCAGTAAAAATTTATTAAATAAACTTGGGATTGAAGTAGATGAAAATCTTAGTTTTGTTACAGTGACTTCAAAAGAGTTTATAGGGAATAAGAAAGTATATGATATAGAGGTTGAAGATACTCATTCATATTTAATAGATGGAATAGTATCACATAATACGATAAATATGCCTAACGAATCTACTGTGGAGGATGTTAGCGAGGCTTTTATGATGGCTATGGAAAATGGTGCAAAAGGAGTAACTGTTTTCAGAGATGGGTGCAAAGCCGGGGTCTTAATAAATAAGGATAAAAAAGGAGAGTCAAAGGATAATGAACTACCAGATCCTATTACATCTGATAATGGTGATTGTGATAGTCGTATGTATCCCATTAAAAGAGGTAACAGGACAATAGGGGCTACCTATCGGGTACATATGCAGAAGCATAATCTTTATGTTATTGCAAATAAAAATAAAGATGGTAAACTTGTAGAGATATTCACTACTGTTGGGGAGAGTAAGAAACCTAATGCCCATCATACCAGTGGTGTCGAAGATTCCTGGGCTGAGGGAATAGCGAAGATAATCAGCTTAGCATTACGTGCCGGAGTGGACCCCTATGCTATTATCAGGAATCTTAAGAATATTCCTTCGGATAAACCGGTGTTTACGACGATAGGGGATTGTGAGACGTCTGAGCCTATACCGTCTCCCCCTCATGCTATTGCAAGAGTTATGGAAGAAGAGATGAAATATGGCGTTATCCAGGATAAAAAAGAAGAACCACAGAAAAGTGAAGGAATTTGTAACGAATGTGGCTCTTATAATATAAAATGGAATGGTCCTAATTGTTATCAATGTCTTGATTGTTTATATAATGGATGTAGCTAAGTCATAAATAAACCTGTATTATAAAGGAGTATTTATATGGTAACTGAGGTCAGAGATTTCTCCGCCATAAGCAAAGGTAATGTGATTGTAGATTTTTATACGTCTTCGTGTGGGCCATGCCGGGCACTGAACCCGGTTCTCGAAGAAATCTCTAATGAATATAATCATGTGACAGTAGCGAAAGTTGATGTTACCAAAAGCCCTGATATTACTCAGATGTTTGGTGTCATGAGTGTTCCTACTGTAGTTTTTCTTAAAGATTCTCAGGTCCGGCATGTATCCCATGGATTTTCAAATAAAAACAGTTTTAAAGGACTTGTAGAGAAGTTTTGTGTCTGAAGGGATTTATCTTGATATTGACAGGGATAGGATAAGGACGGTTCTGGGGGAGGCCTATTCTATTTCTAAAGATATGTTGAATGTGGAATTTAATGAATCCTGTGAGGACTTTGTTAAAAGAATAGAACCATTTTTAGCGTGTAATAGAATCAGTACTATTGTGACTTTGAATTTACCATCAAAAAAATATCCGGCTATGACTCTTGATATTGATTTCAGAAGGGCAAAAATCATAGCCAGGAATCTTAACAAGAGCCAAAGAATTTTTATTAACAGGTATCTGACAAAATTATGATGTGTGAAAACTTGTACACTGAGGGGATTATTACGGATATTTTTAAAAGTCCGACAGGGTGTAGTATTATGATTCGTACAAAAGAAGGTTATGTTACGGTACCGGTAAAGGATATAGGTTCTTTTAAGTTTAATCAGAAATTGATTGTTTCTATACAGGTTTCTTCTAATGAATAAAGTTAAACCCGGGTATAAAGAGCCTTTATTTGTGCGCTTTTTAAATGCAGATACGGGTGTTATGGAAATGCTGGACTCATTTTCTAATTCTAAAGATGAGTATACTCTTCAAGCTGTGGGAAAGGCCAAAGAGAACCCCCCTGAGCTGAGCTCTTTCAAAGAGGAACTTAAAGGAGCTGTGGCTACTATAATTAAAGAGGGGATAGATGATGCCTTTAAGGCCTTTGTAGACCATTATATGAAAGAGACCCTTGAAGAGGATGTCATAAGCAGGAAAGGGCCTTTAGGGGACAATGTACAAAGAATAGCAAGGGTTATAGATTCTGAAGGGCCATGGATTGAAGGGTTAATTTGTTATAATCTGAGTTTATATATCCGGACATTTGGATTAGATAATCTGAAATGCTGTAAAGTGTGCTCTAAATTTTTCTCTCATAAAGGGCAATATGCAGTTTATTGCAGTGATTCGTGTAAAAAGAAGAAAAATCAGTCATAACTTCTGTTCTTATTTCTTATTTTTGACCCATCCTTAGAATATTGCTTACATAATAGACACTCAATAAATTTTCTATAGCTGTCAGTAATATTGATGCTGCAATATTTTGTTTTACAGCTTTTCCATTTTTTTAAAACATTGAGACGAGTTTCTTTATCCATCTTTATGAATCAGAGAACTGAGTACTTCATTTTCTTCAAGTATCTGTTTTAAATGTTGAAAATCTTCATTAACTTTTGATTTTTTATGGGGATCTCTTAATACGGCACTCGGATGATAGGTGATTAACAGGCGTATTTCCTTATAAAAAAGGGATTCATACTTGGATTTCTGCCTTAGAACTTCTAAGGGGGTCTTTTCGTGTTCAGGTAATATGCCTTTGACAGCCGTTCTGCCCAGGAGTACTATAATGGATGGAGAGATTATTTCTATTTGTTTTTTCAAGAATTTTATACATGTCAGGATTTCTTCCTCTTCCGGGGTCCTATTTAAAGGAGGACGGCATTTAATAATGTTGGCTAGATATACATCATTTAACGCAATAGAGTTTTCTTCTAGCGCAGCCCTTAATAGTGTTCCGGCAGGACCTATAAGTGGTCTACCCTTAAAGTCTTCTGCTGCTCCGGGTGCCTCTGCAAGCAGCATTATTTTACAATCTATATTACCTTCACCAAAGACAAGTTTGTTTCTTTTTAACCTTAAAGGACAATTGCAGCATAGTTGTGCTATTGCCTCTAATTTTTCTAATCTATTTTTTTTAAGATTCATGTATATAAGAGGTGCTTAAAACTGTATTATTTATTAGATATGGTAGATATAAGGTGTAATAAACTCTTGATTTTTTAAAATAGTTTATGGATGTTTTATTGGCCATGAATCTTCAAAATAGCTATTTTTCTCCTTCAGGTTCTATATATATGGGAGAAAAGGCTGAGATATTAAGGGTACGGTTGATGGGGTTTTTGGCCGAATATTCTTATAAAAAGATTTTTTTCAGAGAAGTGCATGCTGTTGACGATGATTTTTTTGTTAATGATAAAACTCATTCTATAGCTACTTCGGAAGATGCTAAGATATTTAAGGACTTTAATAAGCACGCAGATATTTTTTTTGATAAAATCCGTTATAGTGCTTTTTATAAGACGGATTTTGATCTTTTCCTGAAAAAGAACAGTATAAAGTCTGTCGGCATTATAGGGGTAGAGATTCATACCTCGATACTTTTTACTGCAGAGGAGCTTAGAAATAGAGGGTATAGGGTTACGATTATTGAACCCTGTGTTATGTCTCGAGATGATTATTTAGCGGATTGTGCCATAAATTTAATGAAAAACTCTTTAGGAGTCATGATAAGTAATGGCTAAAATTTTCACTCTTACGCTTAAATGTCCGAAATGCTCTTTTCCTATTCAGGCGAAGATAGAGGAGCGCCAGCATAAATTTTTACTCTATGTGTGCCCTAAATGTAATAGCAATGTCGTGTATTATAAAAATAAAGTGGATATAATATCAGATGATATGGTAAGATATCTTCAATTCAGAAAGAACATTATTATATGCGGGAATTCCTATTTTATTGATCCTCGACCAAAACCTACCAGAGAGGCCGTTATTAATCAGGACGACCTCTTAAATCTATCAATTCTTCTTAATACAGAGAATGATGTAGAAAAAATCATATCTCAGCTTTAGTTTGATATTACAATTAAGTATTATATTGTAGGAGCTATTTAATTTATTGAAAGGATTATATATGGAACCTGGTGACCTGTTATTCCTGACAGAGCCTTATAATGAGTATGTCCATAAGAGGAATCCTGGGCTTAAGATTAATCTTACCAATAGATTAGCTAAATTGGAGGAGATTATAGATTGGGAGTCGGAAAAGGGTAAAATCATAAAGAAGGCCCGGGAAGACAGTGGTAAATGGACGGGTTTATCAATCGAGGATTGCAAGTATATTGTATCTATTTATCATTACGATTTAACAGGAAGAAAAGGTCAAAAGGGTGTGGCTGAGAGAGGGGTTCCTCTGTTCACTAATGACCCTGAAACGGGCAGGCCTTTTTTTATGAAGGTTCCTGAATGGATATATAAGGATATAATGAAAAAATGTGAGAATTTTTCTGTGGCTCTTAAAAAAGGGGAACTTGATGTGGACAGGTGAATGCAAAAAATGTGGCAAATGCTGTATTGAGGATATTAATTGGCTTCCGTATAAAGACACTGACGGTAAAAATATGGCATTAGATTGGGCGCAGCGCAGAGGGTATAAGATAAAGCAGGTGGGTAAAGAGGTAATACAGGCAAATTTTGAACATAAATGTCCTCAGCTTTCGGATGATAATATGTGTAAAATTTATTCCCAGAGACCGACATGGTGTAAAAATTTTCCTAATGGATGGGAATCTTTCGCTGATTTAGACCCAAATAAGGTCATTCCTGAAGATTGCGGCTTTACCTGGATACCTGATTAATAATTATGTTTCTTGATGAGTTGGTTAATCGTCTTAATAATACCATTGTTCGATATGAGAATATTCTTAGATATTTGAAAGCCAGAAGGATTACCGCAGAAATAATTCGAGAGTATAAACTTGGCTATAATAAAATTGTGAGGGTTTCTTCTGATAAAGAACCTGAAAAATCCAGATTTTTTGAAGAGTCTAAAGGCGGAAAAAAATTTGAAAATCGTTTAATTCTTCCTATAACAGATGCTTTTGGCAGAATAGTGGGCATTTATGGGAGGTCACTGGAACGAAAAGACTATAAGACTTTTATCCTGGACCAGTTTAAACAAAACGGCTATTTTTTCGGATTGTATCAAGCCCTGCCTCATATTTATAATACCGGAAAAGTTTTTGTTGTAGAAGGATTCTTTGATTTATGGGCCATTAGGACGATTTACCCTAATGTAGTAGCAACCTTAACTGCCGGTATGAATGATAATCAGTATGAGTATCTGTCTTATTATTCGGATGATATTATTATGATGCTTGATGCTGATAAGGCCGGGAGATATGGAATGTATAAAACACAGAAGAGATATAAAAAGATTCGAACGATTGATATAGGCTATAAGGATCCGGCTAAATGTTATGAGACACTTGATAAAAAAGATTTTTATGAATATCTTACGAGGAAAGTTAAAGAGTCTATTCTATTATGATTTTATCATATAGAAAAGGTAAAATAATAATAGTAGGATGGTCTGTGTATTTTGTAGAATGCCCGGATGGCGCTTATTTGACTGGATTGACGAGAGATATCGAAAAGGATATGAGATTAATACACAAAGGGTTAAAATTATCCGGTTTCATATCCAGAGAACCTAATAGACTCCCTGTTAAGTTGATATTTTCCGAAGGTAATTTATCTTTTCGAGAAGCATATGTTAAATACACATATATGAAACAGATGAATAGATATTTAAAAGAGAAACTCATCCGGACAAAAAAATGGCCACGCGGGGAAGCGCTTACGGAGTTTTTTAATAAATTAGAAAACAGTTGACAAATATTAGCTGTAGATATTAATATATTATTAGAACTTCCTATCTTTAACATATATTAATATACAGATTACACTTTTGATGGTTATGTAATGAGTAATATTCTTGACCGAAAGTACCGCCCATCTATCTTCGGGGAAGTCCTTGGACAGGATCCTGTAATTGATGTACTTAAAGCTATAGTGTGTAAGAAGTTATATAGATCTGCGTATATGTTTGAAGGTCCTTCGGGTACTGGGAAAACATCATCGGGGAGGATATTTTCCAAGGCTATTTTGTGTGAGAGCCCGATAAATTCCGATCCTTGCAATAAATGTGACTCCTGTGTTCTTTTTGATAAGGAGCAGCATTTCGGGTATCGGGAGCTAGATGCCGCTACGGTAGGCGGTAAAGACGATATGGTAAGATTAAGGGATGAGGCTTACAGTATTCCCGTATCGGGTAAAAGGATAATTCTGATAGATGAGGCTCAGGATATAAGTAGTCAGGGTCAGGATGCTTTATATAAGCAATTAGAAGAATGCCCGGATCATCTTATTTATATATTTTGTACAACAGAGCCGGAAAAGATAAAAAAGCCTTTAAGAGACAGGTGTGTCGAATTTTCCTTTTCAAAAGTTTCTACGAGCTCCATATTTAACCAGATTAAGCTAATATGTGATAAAGAAAATATCTCATATGAAGAATCAGCTCTGCAGCATATAGCGGAAAATGCTGGTGGTCATGTTAGGAGCGCCATAAAAAATTTGGAAAAGGTGTCATGTTTAGGGGCGATCACAGAAAACATTGTGCGCTCAATGTATAAAAATTATGATGAAGAAATTTTCGAAATGTTGAAATTTCTTGGAAAAGACTTGAAAAAAGTCATGGAAATGTATAAAAAAGTTTCCAATCATCTATCTTCAAATGAGATTTATAATAGAATTTTGGCCTTGGTTAATGACGGGGCCAATTTTTTATATGGGCATGGTGACTTTTCGAGTAAACGCCGGGAAATGGCTTCTCATTTAAGGGATATTCATGGATTTGGGTTGCTTGAGTTCCTTAAATATCTTATAGAGCATGATCGTTTTATGAATATTGAGAGTGACCTTTTAGTGCTTCATTATAAGTTTGGTGCCCAGAATTTTGTGCCCAAAACTATACCTATCAAAGATAATAGTAATAACAATCAGGTAGACATAAATAATAATAATAATCTTCAGCAAAATACTACAGTTCCCATTCTTTCATATTCCGAGCTCTCAAAAAAGAGTATTAAAGAGAGATGTGAAATCTTACGGAAGCAAAGAATGACTCAAAAATCGGAACAAGCCCAAGAAACAGAAAATGTACCTGAGCAGTGGCCCTTACCAAAAGAAGAGAGATTTGGGGAAGATAGTTTAGATGATGAGATTCTTTCTCCCCAAGACTTCACTCGAGATTTGGTAGGAGGCCGTGGTGGGGATTTCTGATCAGTGGCTTATTCTGGAACTCCATGAGTCCCAGGCTCAGGCAAGTTACAGAGAAATAGAAAATTCCATTAAAACGGTTTTTGGGAACGCTGATTATTTTATCCCAATTCATTATGAGGTCATTGGTTCCTATGTAACCACATGTATCCTTGTAGAAGGTTACGTGTTTGTGAGAGATACGGAAGTCACTCGAAAATGTATTTCTAATTTATCTGACCAGAGAATTCTTTCGTCCCCTTTGAGCTGTGGTGGTAAGTATCGGACAATAAACTCTAGAATTATTGCCGGGATGAAACATAAATTAAGAAATTCTTTGAAAAAGATATATGGTACAGGGATCCGGGTAAGAGTCCTTGATGGGGTTTTTAAAAATCTCATTGGAACAGTCGTAGGAGTAGAAGAGAATGGTAGACAAATATTAATCAAAATAACTCGTATTTCGAGAGAAATGATTGTCCCAATTCCTTCTATATTACTGGAAAAGATTAAATAACCTTCTATCGCCGCAGGGGGATTTATAATGTCTAGCCTTAAAATTGTCGATAATATCAGCATAGAGAAAAGATACTCTAATGAGGATGGCATACAATATGGTGAGATTTTAGGCTCCTCAGTAACGCCAGATGATTTTGAAAACCTTATATCTCAATTACCGGATAGAGAAAGAGACCTGATAGACCTTTATTATAGGGAACGTAAAAATCAAAAAGACATTGCTAAGATGTTTGGAGTTACACAGGGAGCCGTATCAAGTCGTTTAATCAGGGCTAAAGAACGCTTGGAATTTTTAAGGAAAATGCCTAAAATAACTTCTGAGGATATTGATAAAGACCTGAATATGTTCGGGGAACTGGAAAGGGATATTATTAAAATAATGCTGGAAACTACCTGTCAGAGTAAAACGGCTCATATGCTTAATAAGAAGTACGGCTGGTCTGAAATGGAGAAAAAGCGCATGACACAGGTAAAGGTCCGGCACCGGTTCCTTAAATGTATCATAAGCCTAAAAAACTCCAAAAAAGATAATAAGAAATATGATAAGTATTATCGGCTGCTGGAGTATTTGAAGAAAAATCTGTATATGCTCCACGAGGTGAAGCTCCCACATTTCGATAGAGGTTCGAGTGCAATTTTTAGTGTAAACATTTGATGCCCTATGAAGTTCATGGGGATAAATATGACTACAGTTCTCGAAAAGTTGCTCTTCAGGACTAATTATCTTCTTAGGGAGTTAAAAAGTTCTTGACAATTATTTGTTGATGATGTTATCTTTAAATAACCGAGCATGCAGGTGAAAGCATGCATAGGAGGGCCGCTAATTACTCGTGATGCCCAACACTGAGGTAACCGTGACAACGTTACCCATAGCCTTAAAAGGAGGCTTCTATGTCAGCACCCCTTTCTGTTCGTATCCGCAATGCATCAACCCTTCTTAAAATTCCTGAAGAGAGTCTTTCTAAACTCCTTGAAGATGAGGGAATTACTGGAGATAATGCTGCGATTCTTGATTCTCCTGCTATTTCCCTTGATGATCTGTCCCGGTTAATAGAGAAAATAGGGGATGTTAAACCCTTATTGGTAAAAGCTGCAGCAGGTATGTTAAAGGACATGGCTTCGACACGTCCAGTACCTGGTAAATCAGAGGATAAGACGGGCAGGCCTGTTTTAACCGAAGAGTCTCTTTATAAGGTGTTCAAAGAGGTCAAACCCATAGAACAATGGAGTGATCGAGAACTCCTTGAAAAGTTTTCTGAGGATAGGGATCAGAATATTGAGCAGCAACTTAATGCAAGGGCAAAAGGAAATGCTTTCATTGTCCTTATGCCCCTTATGCCCGGAGAATATGACCCTGGTAAAGAGAAGATCAACATCGATTTTTCTCTTGAGCTTTTGAAAACGGCCCGTAGAGGAAAAGTAATCCCTTCCATGGTTCCATATGAGGATAAGATATGTCCTGTATACAGGATTACGGAGCTCAATATGCAGGACCGTATTGTGGATTATTGCCCTGTCTGTGGAGAAACTCTATATAAAGGCTATTGTGAGAAATGTGCCCTTATTTTTTCTTCAATAGGTCAGGATGAAAGGGCTTTCATCAAGCTCATAACCGAATCAGATTCTTTTAATCCTAGAAGTTATTCTGATAGAAAAGCCGTGCTTACTGCAGCTGCAAAGGGAATAGATGAGCTGAAGAAGGTATGGCCGTCGATGGCACATAAGTTTGATGAGCTGAAAGCTACGGGAAATCTTCCGACTCTACGTACAATAGAGACTCGGCCGACTACTACAATGGCTGATCCTTTTCATGTAAACGGGAACAGAGTTTTCGGAAACAGAAAGTACTAATTTGATGGGGGCTTAAACGCCCCTTTTAAGGAGATTTAAATATGGATATAATAAAATATAAAGGTTTTAGGGCATCGATTATGGAAGCTGCAAGGCTTGAAGGTGGGGGTACTTTTGGATTACCTCCGGGAAAAGCATTGCCTGTTCATCCGGCTGATTCTTTTCTTAAATGGCCTGTAGGCTGGATGAAAGGGCCTGGAGTATTCTTGGTGCCGGTCAGACCAAATAAAGGTTTATGGTTCAATTGGACAATGAATAATCAATTGAATACGGCCGTTATACCTACTGTTAAAGGATGTAATCCTATTACTGGTCTTCAGACTTCCGGTTTTCATCTTGAAAAATATGAGAGTAAATGTCCCAAGCATGGCTGTGATTTTATGGCTGATAGATATTGTCCGGAATGCAATTATAAATGGCCGGACAGGAATTATCAAAGTATGAATCCGAGTTGGTGGGATGGTTTCCGCTCTGATGATGGTACTGTGAGACAGTTCTTTTTTACAGAAGATGAACTCAGGGATGTATCAACAGCTCTTATAGGTAAAGAGAATACGGTACCGGCATTTGGGTTCGCTTTTTATCGACCTAAGGAGATGAGAAAACCCTCAGAGTCTGGTTTTAATTATCGTTATGGTAATTCTATTCCGGTATCTAATCTGTATTGGCAGTACTACTATAACTCCTCAAGCCCAGATTACATCTCTTTACTAACCACGATAGGGAACAGCGCTCAAGGCCAAACGGGAATTCAAGGTACTGGAGTTCAAGGTGAAATCATTCCTAATTCCTGTGTAAAAGAATCTGAATCCTGTTTTTACAGTGGTCGAGCTGACTTAGCAGTCGATAAGAATTTTGCCGCAGTACCAGCTTCATTTACTGGTGGAGATTGGATCGAACCGGATCACGAATTCAACCCGAAATTTGCCCCGCCTTTTGCATCCAGTGGAATGAAAGACTTTCAAGGCATTAGAAAATTCAGGAGTGCTTCGAAACCGGTGAAAGATGTTTCAATAGGAGCCGGGGCTAAGATTAGTCAGGATCTGAATTCGGATCCTTATCCGTTGGATTCATGGAAAGAAGAGCCGGAAGCTGTAATGACTCTTTATTTTGTGTTCCAGGAAAAGTTTGAAGAGTTGAAAGCTGGAGGTATGAGAGATTTTTCAGGTCGGAAAGAAGGCATGCTCTCCGGTATTCCTGTTGGATAGATAATTAAGATAATTAAAGACTTGGTAATAAGCTCATTGGAGAACGCGAATAGCATAAGATAGAAATAATAAGTATTTTAAGGGCAGAAGTAAGCGTAGATCGGGTAAACTAATCGGTCTACGCTTTTTATTTTGTGCAATTATTTTAATAATCTTCTAATCTTTTAGGCTCATAGACTATAATGTATAAAAAAGTAAAACGACGAGCAGATTATGTTTTTCATCCTCCTGTTGGTACGAATGTGCCTGGTAAGGTAGATGCAAATCCATATATGAATTATCCTCCTGATCAGCTTAAGAGTTTGCTTAAGACTATTAAGGATGGGGAGGAGTTGAAGAAGATTTTGAGTGCAATAAAGCAATGGGATAGGCTTTACATGTATCCTGGCTATCCCTGGAAGATTTTTTGTGCAAGATTGAGGAGAATAGCTAAGAAATTAGCTGAGTTGGATCCTCCTGCACAAAACATCCCATATTATCAGGATGTAGAGGTACCTACAGGATATGAGACTATATGGGATTCTTTACAATCTCCGCAGGATAATTATGATGAGCCTGAGAGTTGGTATGGCCCATCTATTAAGGGCCCTGCGGAACGACCGGTAAAGGATGTGGATTTTTTCAGGGGAGATTTTTTAACTCCTAAAGAGCCGGTTTTTGATGCTGTAAGTCCAAGAGGTGATGGTCCTGACCCTGAGGACATGGATCCTGACCCTCCTACAGGTGGAAATATAGATGGTTTTCCTCAAGGAATTTGGAGTTGATATATGGACGATTTCAGAGAATTAGCAAAAAAAGCCGAAAACAGTTCTATTTATTCTGATTTGGTTAAGAATATTTCTTGTTTAAGAGATGCTGAAGAGGTTGAAGATTCTGGGATAGATGGATTCTTTGAAAAGGCTTCCAGTAATAATAGGATTGTTGTTGGTTCAATGTCTGAATTGGTGGATTTTTTCAGAGTGTCTAAGGATACTCTTGTTCATAAAGCCGAAAAAGATTTATGGAGACTTACGGAAAAAAACGGCCAAGTAGTTATTGAAAGACTATTTGACCCTAATGGTAAACCTCTTAGGGTGTAATTAATATGTATGAAATAGTTTCTGCTGCCGGATTAAGACGACAAATACCTGATGATTACAGGTATGATGCTAAGAAATTGAAGTATTTAAAGCATATTCTTCACAATGTGAGTGTAGGATTAGGGACACTAACTTCGGCTCTTAATGAGATTTCCAGGATAAAAGGGCCTGATATAAGTCCTGATGGTCTTCTTGGTGGAGTAGGGTATATCATATCATTGAAGGAGATTAAACAGCATTTAATAAATTCAGTGCATTCTTTGAGTGATATCACTGATTGTATTGCTGATGAGCTGTCTAATCCTAAATGGAATGTTGGAGAGGATAAAGAGATTAAAAAACTTCTTAAAGAAAAAGAAGAAGTGGATGAGAAGGTTGAAGAAGAGATAGGGCCTTCGGATGTTCAGGATAACCAAAATCCTGTTGAGATAGCAGTAATGAGTAGTAAAAGGGCATCAATTATAAATTCGGCAGTAAAAAAGTCTCTCGTAAATTTTGTGAAAAATAAATAAAGGAGTTTTTTATGTTGGGAGAACTTCCTCAGGATATTGTCGGGACATCTCCGAAATATCTTCCCATTGTAGATCATAGTTGGCTGGATGTTGATACTGCTACATATGATAATTATCCTTCTGATAATAATTCCGTAAGAGTATTGCCGAAATTATCGGAAATGTGGAATCCTGAAGCTAAATATTCAGGTATCATGTCAGTTCCGAATACAGGTGGGTGTTCTTGTAGAGTGCGCTCAGCGGAAGATAGGATGGAAGCTGTCAAAGCCGTAGTAAAAGAGGCTAAAAAGGCAATGATGTCGGGTATTTATGGGAAAAGACTTGCAGAACACATACGTTCCAGGTTTATAGCTGAAGATATTAATGGGGCCAAGGAAGAATTAGCAAAGCTTTCTGATGAACAAGGTCTTTTAGGGAATGTCTATATTGATGTTTCTGCCTTTGATTCAGGTAAAGAGCTCGAGAGATATCTCTCTTCCCATGAATCCAGATTAGCCGGTGTAATAATTGCTCAGGGGGATAAATTAAACCCACAGGTAATCTCTTTTCTGGCAAATAGATTCAGAAAGAATGTATCGGCCTCTGTAGAGTATACAAAAGACCTTTTAAATAAATATAAGGGGCATTTGGTAGCTTCCGGTAAAATCCCTTTTGATTTTGTTGTGGAATCAAAGGAGGATTTACGTAGAGCTTTCATGCATGTTCCTCAGCCTCGTAAAGCTCCTGTAGTGGCTCATACTACCAAGAAGATTTCATTGGAAGAGGCAGAAGCAGAGTTGTCTAATAGAGCATCTAAACAGGCTCGGGACAAGAAGGCTTCAGAACAAGAGCTTACTTTTAAAGAGATATATCCTCTTGTTGTTTTTGCGCGGGAGAATCTTTCAAAAGGCAAGGATAAAAAGGCATTGAAAGATATGATGAGAAGTCGTTTTATCATGGATGATATTAAAAAGGCCTCTTCTTATCTGAGTATGATACTTTCCGACCTGAGCGCGGAGACCATAAATAACAAAGTGGCTTCTGAGGAGATTACTGAATACATCGGGGCAGCTCTTATAAAGATGGGTAAAAAATATCCTGTTACAGCCAAGATAGAGGCTAAGAAGATTCAGGCTTCTTTTTCCGGGGTTAAGGGATATGTCCATTCTTTGAATGGCACGAGCTATAAAGATGAGCTGATTTCATATAAAGAAGAGGCAGTGAGTCAGTTGAAGCTAGGCAAAGAGTTGGTAGACATACAGGCTTATTTTGCTGATAAGCTTTCTAATGACCAGATAGATAGAGTAATTACGGATGCTGTCTCTTTGTTTAATCAGTCTCCATCAGGGGTTAAGGCCAATACGTATAAAAAAGCTCCTAAGGTTAAGGTAGCTGAAGTTGATGAGAGGCCTAGTTTGCCCGATCCTTCCTCTGTTATAGCAGAGAATAAGGAGATGGTAAGTTTTTTTGATGGGTCAAATTCTATGGATATTGCTATTGATGATCCTATAGATAATTCGAATCTTGAGGTTGGAGATATTTCCGGTACAGCTGGAATGGATGCTTTTCTTTAAAAAGAACGGTTTTTATGTCTATTAGTAGTAGACCATTAGAAGAATTGGATTCTGATAAAATTATAGAACCAGCTAAGAATTTATCGCTTCCTGATAATATTGCTGATATTTCGCTTGAGCCTGTTGAAGATTCTTATGATGAAGTTTGTATTGCGGTGAAAGAGGATGAGACTCCTGAGACTGTTTTGAAGGCTGTTATATGGGGTCTTGCAGAGGAGCAGAATTCTTTACGGGCTCTTCGACAAAAGAAGGGCAAGGAAGGTAAGGATACTTCGTTTATATCTCTGAAGCGTGGAATGCTTTTGAAATATATGTCGGAGACGCTGCTTCAAAAGCAGTCTTTAAGTGGGGTAAATACTGAACTGGACCTGAAAGGGCCGAAATTCAGAGAAATTTTCAAGATGTTTCTTGAAGCCATTTCCAAGTCTTTTGATGATGCTAATGTTCCTAAAGAGTATAAGGAAATTTTCTTTCATATTTTATCAAAGAATCTTGAAGGTTGGGAGCAGAAGGCAGAGAGAATAATTAAGACAATGAGCCCGAAGATTATATAGGGAGAAGGAAGGCTCCCAGGGGACCATTTTGAGTTCCTAATCTAATTTAATGTGTCGTCACTCTCAGATCTTTGTACTACATATATCAGCTCCAATAAACTCAAGGATGACACAGAGAAGAATATTATAGAGTTCTGTGAAGCTCCATGGGGTCTGGGGCTTGGTATAGGCGAAGTTCCTCCTCTTTATCCCACTCAAAAATTCATATTCAAGTGTATCTATAATATACCTCTTTTAGATAAAGGCAAGGATATTATAGTCCGGGATAAGTTCAATGAAAAAGAGCTCTATCGGTTCACGGAAACTGAATATCTGACTTATTTATATGAAGAAGGTCATGTAAATGTTAAAGAGATAACGGGGAATTCTGATGATTATCGCCAGGACGTTCTTTTAGTTATAGGCCGTCGCGGTACTAAAACCAGCACCATAGCTACCATGGTCTCATTTGAGACCTATAAATTACTTAAGAAATTTTCTCCTCAGGAATATTATAAGATGATGCCGGATGATGAAATCCGGATTACTTGTATTGCAACAAACCAGGAACAAGCCTCAGAGCTTTTTCGACGTATTTCCGGAAATATAGAGCGTTCTGATTATTTTCGAAAATACAGAAATAAGCCTACTTTGAGTTATATGCAGTTGAGTACTCAAAGGGATCTGGAAAAATATGATGGGAGCAGGCCTTCTATACGTATAGTAGCCTCTCCATGCAGCGGTCGTGGATTACGTGGCCATAATAATATTATAGCAGTTCTTGATGAAATGGCTTATTTCTTCGAATCCGATACTTCTGATGATAAATCTGATAAAACTATTTATGAGGCCGTAACACCTTCTACTATCAAGTTCGTTTCGTCTACTGGTGAAATACATGGAAGAACCATCTGTATCTCATCACCAGGTCCTCGATCAGGGCTGTTCTGGGAACTCTATCAAGAGTCAATGAAAGCCGATAATAAAGATATTACTATGATACAAGCTCCTACCTGGGAAATAGATCATACAATATCTTCAAAGGTTTTACGAGCCAAGTATAGTAGAAATCCTTTGTCTTACATGGCTGAATATGGGGCTCAATTCAGTGATAGAATATCAGCCTGGATTGAAAACGAACAAATTTTGAGGGTGAATATAGTTCCAGGGTTAAAAACGAAAAATATGAGTTATGAGCGTATCCCTCATTTTATGGGTATAGATATAGGATTAAAGACCGATGGAAGTGCTCTAGCTATATGTCATATAGTACGAAAAGAGATGCATGGAATCATTCGCAATATGATAGAGCTGGATCATATCGCAGTTCGATATGCTAAAGATGAGGATAAAGAATATTTCCATCCTGAGGATATTGCGGAATGGATAGCTTCATATAATGATAAATTTTTTATCACAAAAGGAATAATGGACCAATATTATGGCATGTCTATTCTTCCTGTTTTAGAGAATAAAGGTATGAAGCAGATTGAAATTGCTCATATGAGCCGGGATTATAATTCCCGGATATATCAGAATTTGATGTCTAAAATGCTGGATGCCTCTTTAATAATACCGGAGGACAAGGAAAGGCTCGTAGATAATAAAAAAACGAAAGATTTAGATCTTGTTTTAGAGATGCTTAAATTGAAAGCCACCTCTCATTCTAAGTATTTGATTACGGTAGAAGCTCCTGAAGGTCAGGATTTTCATGATGACCTTTCAGATGCGTATGCCCGGGCAGTTTATACTGCTTCTGAATATCTGACATTAAGCGGTAGTAGTGGAAAAATGAATATGGCAGGGGCAGGAGAATCGGCTCCGTCATTTAGAAAATATTATATGAAGCAGAAGAGGAATTCTCTTTATACGAATAGGCCTTCTTCTTCATTACAAATGGAAATGTCTCGTGGTCGTCATTTCGGATATGGAAGGTAACTATGGCTTATACAGGAAATTATGCTCCTGATCTATTCAATGAAGAAAAAAGATATTATCTTCTCCAAGCTCAGCAATTAGCAAATCTGACTGATGCTGAACTTCGAGACCTTCATACAATATCTAATACGTATATCAGACGTTTTATTCATACCCAGATAGGCAATTGTGCCATATCAGACGGTTTCAAAATAGCCGAGAATACCTCAGATAACTCCAACAATTTTCTTATTACAGGAGGTTCTGGACTTAATTCTCCTGGAGAATATTATCTTGAAGGTTATCGACTTTTCCTTAAAAATGATATTACTTATGCTGACCAGACTGATACCGGTGACCTTACTGATGATGCTTATACGAAGACTATCTTATCTGAGCTTTCTGCTCCTACAGGGACAACTGCAAGCTTAAATGCCATAGATCTCTATGGAACTTCAATAATATCCTGCGGTAATGATGGTACGATAATAAATAGCTCAGATTGGGGTATGAATTGGAATCCTAACACAGATAATACCCGACCCTTTTATGATGTAGACCTGGCAGATTCCAGTACCGGATATGCCGTTGGAGCTTTAGGTACCCTTTTAAAAACTATTGATGGTGGAAATAGCTGGACAAATCTTAATCTTTATGTACCATCACCGTATGATGGTAGTGATTTTTATGGGGTTTCTTTTTACAATCAGAATGTAGGATGGTTGGTGGGTGAAGAAGGTTCCATGCTGAAGACTGTGAATGGAGCCTCTTCCGCATTATCGCCACAGAATTCTGATGCCACGACAGACTTACGAGGAATCAGTGTAGTAGATTCTACTCATGCGTGGGCCGTTGGAGATAGTGGAGCCATTACAGCTACGTTTGATGGGATAAATTGGGCAGCACAAACCAGTGCGAGTTCGGCGGATTTGAAAGCAGTGCATGCTATTGATGCCACCAATATCTTCGCTGTAGGTAGTGACGGTACTGTCCTTAAGACCTCAAATAGTGGAACATCCTGGAGTTCTCAAACTGCAGATACTACAAATACCTTATATGGCCTGCATTTTAATTCATTGACATTAGGATGGGCTGTAGGTGAGAATGGTATTATCAGCAGGACTTTAGATGGTATTTCCTGGGATGCTACTACAATTATTTCCGGTATTACTTTTAAATCGGTAGTATTTAATGACACCACCGGTTTTGTTGTTGGTGATAATGGTGCTATATATCGAACATTGGATGGTACTAATTGGGAAAAGTATCGAACTGATTATGTTTATATTGATATGCATCTTGGCGAAGTATCTGGAGATTCTACATCTGGGGCCGAGTATTATGATAGCACTCTTGTTGATTCTACAGTAGGATTACCTTCATCAAATAGATTAAGACTTGTACAGGATGTTAAAGTATCTCAAGGCTGGTCAGCTCCATCGGATTATAGCTCATCAGGAATAGACCATTATGTTTCGATTTTAGCTAAAATAGAACGAACAGTCGATAAAACAAGTATTGATCAGGCTGATATCACTGACCAGCGAACAGTGGTCAAGACCATATATGATCTGGATCAGGCTTTGCAGACCGGTGGGATAGATTCCAGCTCAATTGCTGATGGTGCCGTTACCCCTGATAAATTAGATAGTACAGCTGATTACGTCATGGGTGGATTAGATGTCTCAGGAGATGCCACTTTCGGAGGGGATGTATCTATAGGAGGCATTTTAACAGTTGATAGCACATCTTTTTTTCTTAATGACCTTCAGGTTTCTGGATCTACTATTCTTGGGGATTCCTCTAATGATACTGTTAATATCTATGGGCAGATTATACAAAATGTTGATACAGGGCCCGCTTATACATTAACTGCAGGTCCGGATGTAACCACGTCATTGTTTAGTATTGTATCTGATAGTACTGGTAGTCTTTATGATATACAAATGAGCTCGGATACGACTCAGAGCCTTTTCGATATCACATCAGCCGCTAATGCCTATATTTTCGATATTTATCATTCAGGAACATTGGGTGGCGTTCTAAAAGCCACTGATGATGCATCTAATAATAGTTTTTATATCTTTAAGGATGCTTCAACAGGTCGTATTATAAACATTACCGGATATACTGCCGGACCTTTTATTGATATTCGTAATTATTCTATAGCGGATTCCACCTCTATAAATATTGACCAGTCTTCCGGAATAGGTCTATCTATAACATCCAATGTTAATGCTGCTGGTATTTACCTTCATTCAAATGGAACGGGCACAGATTTAAAAGTTTATCATGAAGGTGCCTCTGGGGCTGCTGTAGATATTACAAGTTCCGGTGAAGGGTCTTTAAATATAACGAATCTGTCTTCTCAGGCGGTTAATATAGCCCAGAAGGCTAATGCAACATTGATGTCTCTGGATAAGGATGGTACTGGAGCAGGACGAGCACTTGAGATTAATAATAAAGGGTCCAATGAAGGTATAGGTATATATAATAGTGGGACTGGTATAGGTCAGTTGATATCTCATGTTGGGGATTCTCAATATCCTGCTTTGGATATTTTTATTGCAGGAAATGAAAAAGGTCCTGGTTTAAGAATAAATAAGACCAATGATGATACTGGTGAGCTTGTTTATTTAACAAATCGGGGATATAGTGAGTCTGTATATCTGAATCATGATAGAACGGATTCGACTGCAGCGGCGTTTCTGTTGAATAATATGAGTGCTGGTCTGGATTTCAGCTCTAATAATTGGACAATAGATAATACAGGTAATATTATAACCAATGGAACTGTTTATACTGAACAGGTAATATTTGATGCTTCCGGGCATCGTATAGATGCTTCCTCCTTATATTTCAATTATTCTTATTTCGATAGTTCTAATCAGGGTATAGCCGGTAGAGTCTTTAATGACATGGGATTTCTACGGCTAAGTGATGGTACAGGGACTTTACCTTCACCTGGATGGGGTGCTACAGGTATTCAGGGCATAACAGGTCTTGAAGGACCTCAGGGTCAGACGGGTCTTCCAGGTGCTGGAGGTACAGGACTACAAGGTCCTCAGGGTGATACAGGTGTACAGGGCATACAGGGATATACAGGAGCTATGGCTCCTGTAGGGTCTATTCCAAGCGGTTTTGTTGCATTGGATGGGACTTCTCAAGATACGACCAGTACTATTTTTGTTGATGCTCTTTCTACTACTGTTACTTTGGATTCATCCACTCATATATATGGCAGAATGTCTTTTGAATCCGATACTACTGGTACATTACCTTTTCCTACGGTTTCGGGTTATAGAGTGGTGATACATGATTCTACGGGTACTGAGCTTGAACGTTGGATTATAAGTAATGATGATGTTGAGATAGGTTCTGTTGAGCATAGGACGGAGATACCTTTAGGGCCCGGGACATATACAGTTAGAGGGCAATTCAGAAGGGTAAGTGGAAATAGGGCTGTTGTCATTAGAGAAGCCCAACTTTTTGCTCAGGCACAACAGGGTGATAAAGGTATTCAGGGTTCCACAGGATTACAGGGACCCATAGGATATGATGGTAATACCGGTGTTCAAGGTCAGACTGGTATTGAAGGTCAGACAGGTATTCAGGGATTAGGTTTGACCGGTTTACAGGGTATTGAAGGCCAGACAGGTACTCAGGGTGAGACTGGTATACGTGGTCTTATTGGGCCTTATGGAGAGACAGGATTAATGGGTCCTACGGGTATTCAGGGAAATCCCAGTGAACTACCCACTTCTTTTATATCTCTTGATAGTACAGCACAAGATACTACGAGCAGTATATATGAGGATATACCGGGATTATCAACATCAGTGACTATTGATGCCAGCACATATATCTATGGGATAATGACAGTACAGTCCAGGAGTATTGGTGTTGGTGATTATGTCACTGGTGGGTATAGGATTGTTATAAGCGACTCTACTGGAGCTGAAGTCAGAAGTTTTGTCCTTACAACTGATGAACGTAAGGTTGATCCTGTTCAGCATCGTGCAGGTCCTTTTCCTTCCGGTACATATACGGCAAAGGGACAATTCAGAAGGATAGAAGGAACAAAGACTCTTCAAATAGATGATGCTCAGTTTTTTGTTCAAGGACAACAAGGGACACAAGGATTTCAGGGCGATACAGGTGTTCAGGGTCAAACAGGTGTTCAGGGTCAGACCGGTTTAAGAGGATATACTGGAGTCCGGGGTATTACAGGTCTCATAGGAGAGACTGGTATTCAGGGTGTTGGCCAAACTGGTATTCAGGGTATTACCGGTCTCATAGGAGAGACTGGTGTTCAGGGTATTACCGGTCTCATAGGAGAGACAGGTGTTCAGGGTATTACCGGTCTCATAGGAGAGACAGGAATCCAGGGGAATACAGGTGTTCAAGGAATTACTGGACTCATTGGAGATACTGGTGTTCAAGGAATAACTGGACTCATTGGAGAGACAGGTGTTCAAGGAATTACTGGTGTTCAAGGAATTACCGGTCTCATAGGAGAGACTGGTGTTCAGGGTATTACCGGTCTTATAGGAGAGACAGGAGTCCAGGGTATTACAGGTCTCATAGGGGATACAGGAGTTCAGGGCATTACTGGTCTTGGTACGGAAGGTACAACTGGTGTTCAGGGAGAAACTGGTCTTCAGGGTATACAGGGGGATACTGGTATACAGGGGAATATTGGTGTAGCAGGAGGTCCTTTTATAGGAGGACCCATTACGCCTGTAACTACAGGTGTTCAGGGCGAACAATATTATGATGGGACTTATATATACAAATGTATTGCTACTGATACCTGGGCACGTTGGGCAGTAATAACAAGTTGGTAAAATAATAAAAGCGGCCTTTCATAGAAAGACCGCCTCACCATCACACACTCAGTTTCAACTCATACGCCGTGGTTATTAATATAATAAAATAATTTTATTATTCAATATATATTTTATATAATTTTTTATCAGGATTGTGTGCCTACCACAGTTCCATCAGAGTCAGTATTGGGGGCCCCATTATTCAGTCTCAGATTACCTGTTGAATCAATCCATAGATGATAATTTCCGAGTAATAGATGCCCATTATTATAGCCTCCTGACCTTATTTTCATATTCCCATTAACGTCTAATTTTTCTGTGGGGGCTGTAGTATCTATCCCTATTCTACCTGTAGAATCCATGTAAAATTCTTTAGATAAGGCAGATTTCTTAATGTCCTGATAAAATCCTGAAGAATTAGTTTTATATCTGGCTACAAGATTAAACCACGAGCCATTATATGCCGGAATAAAATAGACATGTTTTTTATCATAAACAGTTCCTAAATAGCCTTTAGCTAAAGACCCTCCATAAGAGGCTTGAGAAATATCTATAATTTGCCAGGCATTATTGTCTATAAAGGATTGGGCCGTATCATATCTTGTAGCAGTTCCTATTCTATCAGTGCCATTATAATAGGGGCAAAAAATCACATATCTTCCATCGAAGGTGGCTGCAGAAAATCCTGTCATATCAGATTTCAGAGTCCAGGAATTAGTATTGTCAAAAGTTGCTGCTGTATCGTATCTGAGTGTCGGTCCATTTCCATACAGATAAATAAATCTACCGTCGAAGTCCCCACCTCTAAAAGCTAAAGAAGGAGAGATAGCTTCGGCATTAAAAGCTGACCATGACCCTGAGGAAGTAAAATCTCCTGATGAATCGTATTTTAATACTTTTGCTGTATCTGCTCCGTTATACCCACCAAAGAAATAAACATTTCTTCCATCAAAGATTGGTGGTCCATCTAATCCTGGAAGTTCTGCAACTCCTGAAGTCCCTGAAGCATCATAAGCTGTCCAAGACCCTGATGAAGTAAAATCCCCTTCAGTGTTATATCTAAGAACATAGCAATGATAATTTATCGGGTTACTGCCGGGAGTATTGTGCGATGGAGTGAAATAGACATATTTGCTGTCAAAGATGCATCCCACATATCCTACAGTATTTAATCCTGAAGTTCCAGAAGCGTCATAGGCTTTATAGGAAGAGGCCTGATTAAAAGGTAATCTAGTGTTATACTGAATGACATTGCCATGAAAGCTTCCATTATTGAGAGGGCTTAAATAGATATATTGACCATCAAAACAAGCACCTTTATATCCTTTATAATTAGAATTGATGGTGGCTATATTGAAAGCCGAATAAGAGGTTGTTTGATCAAAAGGTTTTACTGTATCATATTTAAGAAAGTTTCCATGATATCCTGATCCATTACTGTAAGGGACATAATAGACATATCTGCTATCAAAAGTGCCACCTAAGTAACCTGAAGTGTCTAAGCCGTTAATTTTTCCTATAGAAAAGAAATCCCAATTGTCATGCCTTGCAAAATTGTCTTTAAGTCGGGAGAGACTTTGTTTTCCGAGGGTTATTTCGGTATTATTCTGGACGTTTGACATCCAGGAATTATGATCCCTTATGGCCTGATCTGATGTAATAGAGGCATTCGTCTCTATCTTTTCTCCCAATCTATAATCCAGATTTCCAGGATGATTGTATTTAACATCCCCATTACTAGCCATACTGAAAATGGCAGCACTTGTTGTATCCCGGATTATTTTTAATTGCGTAGAATCTGTAGACTGTATGGTTACGGCTGAATTTAAAGTAGTAGTTCCTATCCCTATCCTGCCTGTAGAGTCCATATAGAACTCT
>Ga0307376_10000844_pt1 | contig 36014 bp, 51 predicted proteins | sample TR2MG_FD_202536 | JGI IMG/M metagenome (GOLD analysis project Ga0307376, IMG submission 202536) | Soil microbial communities from Risofladan, Vaasa, Finland - TR-2 | ecosystem: Environmental > Terrestrial > Soil > Coastal area > Acid sulfate soil | place: Finland: Risofladan, Vaasa | collected...
TGTTTAGGGTTAATTTTACCACTTCTTACGCGGATATATATTATCCTTCTGGTGTAGATGTTTATGGTGGTGGCACTGGGCTTGCGATAGTTACCACAGGAAGCAGAACAACTTCTTATGTGGAGGTGCAAACGACGATCTCAGGAACCTTTACAGACATTCTTTGGGTATCCATAATAATAAGCAATGGTACATAGCCCATTTAAATAAATTTTAAATATTTTTAAATAGAGAGATATATGAAAAAAATAATAGTTTATAAAACTGCAGATAATACTATAGAGTCATGCGCCCCAGGAGAAAAAGTTGAATTTCAAAAAAGCCTTGATAGAACCAAAGACAGGGAGTCTTATATAGCTGCAGCAGAAAGGTCTGCCCAATTTGAAGTGTCAATAGGCCATAGCCGACGAACGCTAGATAATAAGATTGCATGGGCTCGTTCGGTAAAAGACTTTAAAAATGTCACTGATACTGAGTTTCATGACTTTATTTTGGCAGTTGACGTTCCTGAGAACAAGCAGTATGCCCATTGGATTGATAAAGGCAAGGTAAGCACTAATGATTTTTTTAGAGATTCCTGGGTTGATATTGATGCTGATGGAAAGGTTAGCTATGATCTTGTTAAAGCAAAAAAGATGCTTGCCTCTATAATTTCTGTAAAAATCAAAAAAAATAGAGATGAGGTTCAAGCTTTATTGGATAAGGGGGGTGTTGCTGGAGATGCTGATGTTTCTGCAATTAATAATAAACAATCGCTGTTGCAGAGCGAGGTCACCAAGATAAAAAATCTTTCCGTGACTAAGATAACAGATTTAACGCCTTCCATTTCTTTGTTGGAGGCATAGAATGCCTCTTGAAAAAGGCAAGTCAAAAAAAATAATATCAAAAATTATTTCTGACTTCAGCAAAGAAGTCGAAGAAAAAGAGATAATGTTTATAAATATTTGCAAGAGCATGGGCATGGTAGGATGCGTCGCTGAGTATAGGTTTGACCCTAAGCGACGCTGGAGATGCGATTTTGCCTTCCCTGAGCTTAAGCTATGCATAGAGCTAGATGGCGGCGTATGGATGTCTGCTCATAATAAAAAATCACGGCACTTTCATGGGATAGGAGCTATCAATGATATGGAAAAAATGAATGCCCTCACCGAACAAGGATATCATCTCCTCCGGTATCAGCCACAAAAAATAGATTACAGCCAGATCTTAAGAGTGTATAATTGTTTGCTCCAAAAGAAACTGTAATCGCCTATATGACAGTAAATTTTAAGGATGCACTAAAAATAGTTTTGATTAATGAGGGTGGTTTGACTAATAACCCGCATGATAGAGGCGGCCTCACTAAATACGGCATCACCAGAAAAACTCTTCTTGATGCAATCTCTGAGGGAATTGTTCCACGTGAAACAACCATAAAATCTCTTACTAAGAAACTTGCTGCTGATATCTACAAGGATTTTTATTGGGATTGCGTAGGGTTGGATAGGCTGAACAACCAGGCAATTGCCGCTAAAGTTTTCGATACTTCGGTAAATGTCGGGATTTATTGGGGGGTTGTGCTCTTGCAGCGTGCAATACATGCCGCTACTGGGAAAGCTGTTAAGGAAGATGGCGTTTTGGGTCCTAAAACCTTAGCAGCCTTGCATAACTCCCCCTCTAATGCTCTTCTTGCCTCCTGCAGATCAGAGCAGGCAGGCTATTACAGATGCATTGTCATCAAAAGACCCACCCAGGAAGTCTTTATTAAAGGATGGTTGCGGAGAGCATACAAATGACTCCAGACCATACAGCTGCAGCTACCCCCTCTATTCTTCGCAAGAATCCTGGTTTTTTACAAGATAGAAACGGAGCTAACTCATCAAAAAGATTGTGCGGGGTTATATTGCTAAGCATAGGCATGGCGATGGGTGTCACAATATTTATTTTTGGGTTGCAAAATCCATCAGCCATTTACAGGGCTTCTTTTTCTGTAATGAAGGATTTTCTTATTGCAGGAACGTCGCTTTTGGGGTTGGGATTGGTAGAGAATTTAAATAGAATTTTTGAAAAGCCTAGCGGCACAGGAAAATAAAACTATGCTACCTTATATCGTATTCTCTACAATGTTGTTGGCCATACTAATAGGCCTTTTTTTTTTGTAAAGCGCATGGGCGAGAAAGAAGAGCAGCGAAAAAACATGAAGGCGGCAATGGGCGCTGTTGCTGATGCAGCAAAAATTAATAATGAGGCCGTCTCTGAGGATATTAAAAAAGTTAGGGAGGAGATGGGGGAAAACTATACGAGAGATTAGGGTAGGTTTTTAAATTGTTAAGGAGGATCTTATGACAATAGTAAAAATATTAATTGTTTTTTTTATGCTGGGGATGATTTTTTTTCGGCTATATTTGATGAAGCGACGTAAGGGGAAAAAAAATAAACCGTACAGCTTCTTAGCAAAGCAAAAAGAAGAGCAGGAAAAAAATGATATATTTAATCTTATAAACAAAAAGAAATGTGACAGCAAAAGATTTAAAAAGATCTTTGCTGTTTTTCAAAGACCTCAGGCCCATAGATAGTCTTTAGGAGGGTGAACAAGTGGCCAGAAAAATATTCTATGTGACCTTTCTTATTACGATAGTTGCGTTGTTTGTGTATTCGCATATGCCATCGGACGATTCCGCCGAGAAGGAAAGTTATGGGCAGAACAATGAGAAATAAGTTATTTTATTTGCTAGCATTTTTCTTTGTAACTGGGTGCGCATGTGGTCCGGAGTACATAGACAATACTTGCTTAATTGTAAGGCCAATCATGATCAGCAAAAATGACAAACTTACAAATGAAACGTTGCGTCAAATTTACGAGTTAAACATTTTGCTTAAAGAGTATTGTGATTAATTGCTGCTTAGGGGCAAACACCGCTCTCCTGCATTTTCTGTACGATTCTTTAGCATATTGACCTCTTCGGTCAAAAAGGTAATATGCTCGATCATTTTATATATCAAAGAACTTACGTGTTCTGGTATATAGTATTGGGGCACTGAAAGATCTATCTTTACATCGCTTGTTGCAAGTAGATGGTCAAAAAGAGTAGGATATTGAAGAACGGCTTTAAAAAGATTGATGTTGTTGCTCATTACATTTCTCCTAATAAGTTATTTTATTTGCTAGCGCTTTTTAATGTGGTCAGGCATGGATCTATCATACTTACCCAGTTATTTTGTCTGTCTTCTCATATTTTTCTTCTTGTATTTTTTTATATATTTCTTCTCTATGAACGGAAGTATCTTTAGGTGCTTCTATTCCTATTTTTGCTTGCCTTCCGTTAACTCCTAGAACTATAATAGCGATGTCATCTCCTATAATTATTGACTCCCCAACTCTTCTTGTAAGTATTAACATTTTATTCTCCTTACTGTCAGTTTCTATTATTAAACCCTTTGCCTCTAATTCATCTAAACACTCTGTAAGATCTTTTTGCATTTGCTCTATAAGTATTTTTTCTTCGTCGTTTGACGCTTCATTTTCTGTGAATACAGTAATCATCATGTTTTATTTTCCTTTAGTTTTTATAATTATGATCATAAAGCTCATCAATAAGATCTTCATCTTTTTCTGAGTTTAAATTAATCCAAACCCCTTCTGTTTTTGCTTTAATAATATGATGCTTATATGGCTTTGGAAGCTTTCTAAGTTCATATATTCCTAAGGGTGACATATTAACTTTAGCTCCAGAATGTATTTCTGATCCATCAATATTTTCTAGTTGCTCAATGAGAACTTCTTCAGTATGTTCAATCTTTGTTTTCATTATCATTCTCCTTTTTATTATATTCTTTTGAAATAAGATCAAGAACGATCTCTTGCCTAGGGTTATTGTTCCTTCTATACGCACGTTGCTTTTCTTTTTAAATAATGCCATTAATTTATTCCTTAGCTTTATTAGTTTATTCTTTAGCATGGTACGGCCTTGCATGAGCCTGCCTCAATACGGCTTATTTCTCTCGCTACTTCACGAGCTGTTGTTAATGCTTCTTCATAACAATAGTATCTAATTTTGTAATATATCTGGTCTGAACATAATACGATCATGTCATGTTCGTTTTCATCTGTTATTTTTTCTATTCGAATAGAGTTTATAGGATTATGGTCAATCCAGATTATTTCTCCCAATCCATCTTGTATTTCTATTAACATACTTTATTCTCCTTTTTTATTTTATTTGATTTGCAAACCCCAGCACACTTCAAAATAGTTTCAACATTGGAACGAAACTCTTTTATGAGAAAATTATAATCACTCATTTGCTGCCTCATTTCGTCTATATTTGATATTTTTTCACTTCTTACGTACTCTTGAAGTTTTCTTTCTGATTCTTCGGGTTCTCTTAGCTCACACCATTCTAATGCAAGCGACAGAATAAGCAGAAATTTTTGGGACTTATTAAGATCTAATGCTTCAATAAGGTGCGTCACCACACTTAAGCTGTGATTAAAAGATTCTGAATACTCCATTATTTATCTCTCCCGCAGGTATTTTCTAAATGCTGCAAATCTTCAGTGGCTTCGTCATAATCTTGTTGAGCCTCGCAGGGAAAGAACATTTCAAAAGCTTTGGGATAATGATTGCGTATTATTTCTTTGTTTAAGAATGCCCACTCTAAATTAATTTTTTCAAGCTTGTTGCTTTTAAGAAACCAAGCATTTACAAATTTATGTTTACCTTCAAAATTATGTTTCATTATTATTTCCTCCATAATTATAGTACAAGTATATCAGGCCGCTATAATATTGCAATCTTTTTATTAAATTATTAAAAAGGGATGTCGTCATCTATAAACGGTGCATCTTTGTCTAAAAATGACAAGTCTTTATCTTCATGAGCAGGAGCTTTTTCAGGAGCTTCATTTACAGATCTTTTTATAAGATTTAAAGCTTGCTCTGCTGTAGGACTAATAAATCTAGCCGCTCTTAATGCCGGCGGGAAGTTATCTGATTTCTCAGTCTTTATAGCAACTCTTCCTTTAGCTCCCAATAGATCATTATTAAATATCTCTTTCCCTATAAGATCTTTTTTGGCAATAGATGTTAAAAACTCGTTTTTTGTTCTAGTGACAATCTCATGTGGCCTTCCAGTATCGCGATAGTTCTCATACGAAAAATATACTTTTACTTGATGTGGTGTATCTGCTGGATCTATGATCTCTAGCTTGACATGAAGGGATCTTTTGCCGGCATTGCTTACATACTCGGCATTGCAATAAACAACTTCAAAATCATATATATCTGGCGGAACTATATTCACGTTTATTCTCCTATTTATTTTTTATCTTCTACAAATCTGGTTTTGCAATAAAGCTCTGAAAGAGCAAGAGTAAACCTTCTAGATATTGATTTATAGTAAGGGCTCATCGATTTTATTTCATCCCCATCTAAAAACCTCTCCATTTTAAATTCTTTAGCGTTTGGCCAAAATATAGCTGCTAGTTCTTTTTTTGTATATGGCTCTAGTATTTTTCCTGTTATCCCATTATTTGCAGAGCCATAATCAAGCCATGTCTCTATTCTTTTTCTTGTTGTAAAAGCTTGTATTAGTCTATTTATTTCATCAGCAGTTAATGTTCCATACGTTTCTACAGAGCCATAAAGTTGATGTTTATCATTTTCTAAAAACATAAAATCCTCCTATTTTTTATTTTACTATTGTGGAACATCATCCATTGGTTCTTTTTCTTCCTCTAATATTTCTTTTTTTCTCAATGCGCATGCATTAATAATTTTCTCTCTAGATTCTATATCTAATCCTAAATCACAAGATTCTTTATATGCATCTTCTAGGTCTTCTATACACTTACAAGCATTTATTTTAGCTAGTATAGATTTGGTATTTATAAATGCCGAGCAATTATTTATCTTTCCTGCAAGAGGCGCTGGTGTTATCGGAGCATCTTTGGAATCTAAAGGCATAACATTTCCTTTGGGAGGATGATTTTTCTTCCTAATAGTTTCAACATTGGAACGAAACTCTTTTATGAGAAAATTATAATCACTCATTTTGTTTGTCATTATAACATCTTCCATTTCATTTGCTGGAGTTGCTTCATATCCTGCTAGCTGCATAATCCATGCAAAAGACAATCTGGCGGCTTTGCTTGTTGCTCTTGTTTGAGCCATAGACTTAATTACATATTCTGGCTGACCTCTTTTTGACGGCTCTTTAGACGAGCAAATAGCTGAGGCTCTTCCTATTATCCTATTTTCATGTGAAAGCAGCTCTACTTCTGATTCATAAGCTATTTCGTCTTCTCTATCTAATCTTATAGATTTTATTACGCACGGAGACACTCTATTCATCGCCATCATAATTCCCCAGCCTGTAGCATGAACATATTTATTACCTTGTATAATAGTAAATAGCTTCTTTTGATTAATTATATTAGCTAGCGAAGTAGCTATAGAAGCAGCATTTTTTATAACTTGATCTGGATTAAATGCTGTATCATTAATTATTTCTGTATCATTTCTTAAGACAATATCTTTATTGGCGTCGTTCATTTTTATTCTCCTCTGTTGCTTTGTCGTCTAATTGCTCTAACAACATTTCTATCGCTTCTAGCTCTGTTCTTCCCTGGCCTAAAACACTATCTTCATCACCGCTGTCATAATCATCTAACACAGCAGTCCAATCAAAATTTCTTATCGGAATAGGCTTTACTTCGTAATTAGTTTTTATTTTAGTTCTATATTTAATCTTAGGTTTAGAGGTGCCCATAATTTCCTGAATATCATCTGCTAGGCATGATACGTCCAAGTTTGTTTCAATGAGGTCTATTAATCTTTTTTTATGACAATTTAGCTTTTCTATTTCCTTAGTTTTTATAGACAGGGTTTTCAACATGGAGTCTATATCTCTTTTTATGGTAGTCATATCCATTATTATTTCTTCCATATTGTCGCTCATATAATTCATATTTTTTCTCCTATATTATTTGTGCCCGCTACCCGATCTCTAATTTTATGAGCATCCTCAGGCAGCCTTGATCTATTCAGGCTTGCGTCAAGGATGACCGGTGTTTTTCCTATGTCTAGAAGAGCTTCCAAGGATTTTATATACGCTAGCAGAGTGTCAATATCTTTATTTTTTTTGTCTAAGATATTATGCATGTATTCTTTGTACTCCATTATATGAGTAATATCATTTCTAAAGCATGCAAGCTTCTCTATAGTTACATCAATGGTTCGCTCGAATCTTTTTATCGACAAGTCTATCCTCCTTTCTTCTTGAGCATGAATCATCTTCAGGATTAGGCCTAGAATAGAGTTAATTGCCTGATCCTTTTCTTCTTCGCTCGTAGAATGCTTATTAGCAAAATCATACAGGGCACTTCTGATCCTAGTCATGTTTGGAATTATATGCATACAACCTCCTTAGTTAGTTATAACAATAAAGCAACTTAATAGTATTGACACAAAGACAGCACATATAATAATTGTTTCTGTGCTTGGAAAGTAAGTCTTTAGTATTCTTGCAATTAATCTAGTCATTTTTAATTTCCTTTTGAATTATATAAATCTTTTAGCGGTTTAATGAATTTTTCAAATCTTTCTTTTGTCATTTCTCTAGGATATTTTAAGAACACTGCCGCCCCATCATTAAACTCTATATCTACTATCCAGTTGCCACGATTGTATGGACAATCTTCAGGAGCTCTTAGATAATACGAGAAACCTCTCATGTCTTTTTCTAGCTCAGACATTCTTAGCTGATCAGCTATTGTTTCTTCATCAGAAATAGGCCTGATGTATACCAAGGAGTCGACTTTTTCAAATTTTGATTCCATATTCATACTATCTCCTCTTGGTTATAAAACATGTCTAATGACCAATTGCTCCAGTTGTCTTTGTCTTCTTCGGCTTCTTCTGTAAAATCTACCATGATATCTTTAATGCCAGGGAACATCTCTTTAAGAGCTTGTCTCTTATACTCTTCTTTAGAGCTTAATTTTAAGTCTAGTGCAGTGGTTTTAGTGTTCATATAATCTCCTATAGTTAATTTAATGGCACAACCATATCAGGCCAAAGAAATAAAATCAAGCATTTATTTAAATTATTTTTAAAGCTATTTTATAGGCTTATAGCTTATTGACTTTTAGGCCTGTCCATGTATATACTACACCTTTAATTAACGACAGGAAAACCGCCCAAAATGAAAAAACAATTAAGTAAGAAAATCAAGCTTTTAAGATCAAAGATGGGGTTAAGTCAAGCAGATATGTCAAAGATAGCGGGTGTTGCTAAGAATAGAATATGGAGTTGGGAAACCGGAGATGGAGCGCCAAGCTCAAGCAGAATGAAGGCACTGATTAAATTAGGGAAGAAGCATGGCATAGAATTTACTATGGATGATGTCCTAGAAATTGGTAGAGGAGATAATAAAGAAAAATGCTAGGATCCGCTGGCGTAGCTCAGTTGGTAGAGCGATTGACTGTTAATTAATAAGCCGTGGGTTCGAATCCCTCCGCCAGCTATAAATTTAATAAATAATAAAGGAGATAAAGATGGATAATGACAATAAACCCTTATTCTGATATGGAATATTATCAAGCTCAATATAAAGAAAGATTGAAAGAGATAGACGAATACTTAAAAAGGAAAAAATAATGAAGCCAGAAGATAAATTAAAGAAAAAGCTTGAAGAGGCTTTTTTATCGATTAATGAAGAGAAACATTTTAAAAAGCTTAATAATGCGTTGAAGACTTTTAAAGATAAAAGCGGAATTCAGCCTTTTGCTTATATGTTGTTGCTGAATGCAGTGTGCTCCTTAGCAAACATAGAATATGGTGATATGCTTATTGAAGGGAAAATAGATATTCTTGGAGATGCTAAAGAACAGGAATTGATAATTGAGCGCCTGATTGAAATTAATACTAAGATTGTAGAGCTGTTTGATTGTAGGGTTGGATGACATTATATGACATTAGATGTTCTTATAGAAAAGATTGAAAATAATGATCTTGATGGAGCAATGAAAATGCTTCGTAATAAATTTCCTGAGCCCAATAGAGATTCGTTCCCTGCCAAGGATAGATTCGATGTATACAATATACCTGAATCTTTATACTACCCGCCTCTTTCATATTTAGATGCAGAGAAAACCAAAGAACAGCTTAAGAAAGAATATATCAAGAAGGTTATGTTATATATATGGAAGGATGCAGTGTTTTTACGATACTGCGAAGAAAGAGGGCTGGACGATATGGAAGAAATGGTTAAAAGATTAAAGCATCACCATGATCTGGCAGACAAGAAATCAATAGAAGAAAAAGAAAAGAATGACCGAATACAGGAAAAATAATGAAAGAAAAAGAAATAATTGTTAAGATAGCGCCAATGCTTGATGAGCTAAGACGTCGTTTAGATGTCTATGAGTTTATGAAAGAACCTGTTTTAAATAGTACTTTCAGAAAAATAAACGAGATTTATTGCGAGCGATATAAGAAAGAAATGATTGATAGTGCATTTTCATGTGAAATAAGGTAAAAGAGTTCCTTAATAATCTTGAAGCTGTTCATGGACATATGAAGAAGTTATTTGGTTAAATAATTTTATTAGGAGAGTTGTTATGAATGTAGATAAAAAAGATGTCGCTGAAAAAATGACTAATAAATTAACACATCGATTTGATACTATAAAAACCTATAGGCGATTGCTTGTCGCTGGCTTTTCTCATAAACAATCTAAAGAGCTAACAAACATTCTCTTTGATGTTATATTTGATGGCATAAAAAAAGAAAACTTAACCACAAAAATTATCGACGACTCAGTTGTAACAACCTTGAAAGAAGAATTTAATATTAATGATCTCCTATAAAGACAAGCAAGCAATTTCAAGGCTAAAGAATAATCCTATCTCAAATCTCAATCAGAAGGCCATTTAAACGAAACGTAGCATACCTAGAAGACGATATTTAATGAAATTAGTATGTACCTAGCCATTTGAGGCAAAATTCAATCACGGGAATTTAAAGGGCATTCTACGCTAGTACGAACTATCAATGACTTACGTTTTTGTCTTCAATAACTTTTTTGCCCTTTCCATTGATCGTATTTCTATGGCTTCTTGTACTCTTGCTGCAGATGGCGCAGTAAACTTTAGCCCTTCCACCCTTAAAATCTTCATGATATATCCTGCTTTATTCCCTATTCTCTCAGCTCTCTTGTCGTATTTGAGGTAGATAACATAATCCTCGAGAGACGAGATTAAATCTTCGTTGGACAGCAAACTATTTCTAGCAAGCTGATGTAATGAGTCTTCAGTAAATCCAATGGGGTTTAGCATGAATGTTCCTTTTCTATCCCACCAAGACAATAGTTCACGATCATTTCTGGCGGCTTTATTTTCTTTTTTCTTCTTAGAAGAATTTAAAAGAAAACTGCTGCTGCTGAAATCTTTGCTTTTTCTATTAGCAGTAGTTTTTTTGTTCTTTGTGTTGTTCTTTGTATTGTTCAGAGGCCAGGCTGACCTGGGTGTGGGGTCAGGCTGACCTGGGTGTGGGGTCAGGCTGACCTGGGTACTAACATTACCCCCCTTTGCCTGTGGATAAGTCTGTGGATAAGTCGTTTTTTTCTTGATATAGGCGGAATCTGAGCCTGTGGATAACTTTGATAAAATTAAATAATGATTCACTTTCCCAATATTTCTTACTTTTTTAATTGCTTTATTATCAATAAGATATAAAAGCTTCCTTTTTATTGTGGACTCACTATAGCCTGACACTCTAGAAATGGTCTTATAAGATGGGTAACAAAGGCCTGTTTTTTTGTTTTTAAATCGACAAAGAGCGCAGAAAATTCCCTTTGCTTCTGGATCTTTTATAGAATCCATCATAGCATTGTCTATTATCGTTATTCCGATATTTGTATAAGACATTATAGCTTCCTTAGTTAATGTTGGTTAGCCGCCAAAAAGAGTGATAGAGCCAGGTGTGGAACGAGGCGTTCTTCTTGGCAGCATAACCAAAGACCGCATATAACATTTTCTTTAATCTTAGAGCTATCACCCTCTGTATAAGGCCAAAATTTTATGTTATGATTATCTCAGACGCTAGATAAACAAGCAATAAAATATTATTTATTTATGGAGGGCTTTAATGAGCGACGATATAGCAAACTTAGAAAAATTTATAGAACTGGTTAAAAACAAGTTTTTAGATAACAAGATAGATCTTAAAGAAATAATTAGCTTTAGGGCTACTACTGATATGGGCTCTAACACAGGATTATTGCTTATTGACTTTAAATGGGAAGGTGTTGTTGAGCAGGAAAAAGAAAAAATAGAAGAAGCAGAAATGATTTCAGCTGAGGAGCCTATAGCTCATGCTAAATAATACAAATAAATCATTAGAAGATCATATAGAAAGAATAAATATAGAGCTCCGAAAAGAAGGCTATAAGAATGGAACATGGCTATCGTTTGATGTTTATACAGGGGCAGAACAGATAAAGATAAGATGCGCGCGTTATCCATATGATACCGTTGTTAATGATGATATAGATTCTTTATCAAGACGACATAATCTACCAACAATAACAAAACCAATATTGGGTAACATGGATAGCAAAGGCATAAGGCCAAGATCATTCCAGGTGATACACCATGAGATTTATCATATTCCAGGAACATACGAATGTTTTATTATTCTTTATTATACAATAGTAGATGAGACAGAAAATGCCGATGACGCTAAACTTAAACGTATTGATGAAGATGAAAGGATGGTTATATTGGATGATATGGAAGATGTTTGTCGCCATAGAAAGTCTTGTAGCTCGTGTTTTTTTCGTGTAGATCCAGTCTATAAGTGGTTTGTTAGCCGGGGATTTAGATAATACAGATTAGCTATGAAACATAATGCCAATAACGAACCAAGAAAAGATATTTCTAGACCATTATGTTCACCATGGGAGCGTAAGGAAGGCTGCCTCAAAAGCTGGTGTTCAGGACATAAAAGCAGCTTATAGCATCTTAAGTAGAGTAGAACCAAAGAAATACATAGAAAGAAAGACAAAGGAATATAATAAAAATACTGCCATTACCTATGGATGGAAGCTGAAGATGTTAGTTTCTGTAGCAGAAGAGGCAAAGTATAACGAGAATTACCCAGCTGTAATAGCTTCTATTGCTGAGATGAATAGGATGCAAGGGCATTATGGTGGAGATCCTGATATAGGGCAAGATGCTCATTTTAAGCGCCTAGTTGAAGTCAGTTCTGTTCTTATGCAAGAAAGTAAGAAAGAGCTAGACTATATGAAAGAACCTGAGGTTGTTAATGAGCCAATAGAAGAAGAGGAATCAGACGATGCTTAAATGTAGGATATGTGCTGGTCGTAAAGTTGTAGCTACAACAGAAAGAATAGTTATAAGCTGTCCTCATTGTGGCAAGATAAAGCCTGAGCTATTATGCAATTGCAATGAAGATCAGAATGAAGATCAGATAGAACATGATCATGGTAAAGAAATAGAGAATCATGGTGTTCTAGAAAAATGGAAAGGAGCTGCTGGCAAAGGAACCAGGATTAGAAGAAATATAAAAAACCAGAACAGTTGTTAAATTATGAATAATATTGGTAATTATCTGTCAGATGTGATAGTTACTAAAAACCCAGAAATAATAATAGACCCATCTCAAGGAAGTGATGACTCTATATATGATATCGCTTATGCTCGCGCTGCTTTATTATCCAATTACCTCCATTTTACTCAAACATTCTATAAGCTCATCAGGGGAAGAGAATTTATTATTGATCCTCCAATGGGAAGAGAATCACATTATTCGGTCATAAGCCGTGGATTAAATCACATTTTCGCAGGATCATGTAAAAATCTTCTTATTAACGTACCGCCAAGATACGGAAAAGCTATAGATGTCTATACTCCGATGCTTACTAAAAATGGGTGGAAGATAGCAAAGGATGTTGAGATTGGTGATGAGCTGGTTGGGTCATCTGGATGGACCAAAGTAAAAGGCGTTTATCCTCAGGGAGTATTAAAAGCAAAGAAGGTTATGTTTAATGATAATCAATCTATTGTTTGTAATTCTGAGCATTTATGGTCTGTTTGTGATCGCTATACTCCAAAATTTAAGACATTTACCACGCAGCATATAGAAAAAACAATATACGAAGCTGATGGTAGGAGGCATTGGAAAATACCATTGGTTAATGGAAACTATGGAGATATTGAACCTTTTATTGATCCTTATCTATTTGGTTGTTGGCTAGGAGATGGCAGTAGTGGTGGAGCTGCTATTACAACAATGGATAAAGACATTCTTAATGCTTTTAAAGAGCATGGGCATACGATGGTAGACAGGAAAAGCGATAGATGTGGGAAGGCAGAAACATATGGAATAATTAATAATGGTTTTCATTCATTGTTAAGAAAGCACGGCCTTATTAACAATAAGCATATACCTTCTGATGTCTATAGATGGTCGAAGCAGAATAGGTTGTCATTGGTGCAGGGATTAATGGACACTGACGGAACATGCAATAAGAAAAACGGACAAGTATCATTTTGTAATAAAAACCAAAATATTATTAATGGATTTTGTTATCTGGTTAATTCTTTAGGCGGCATACATCGGATCTATAATATTAAAAGCGGATCTAAAAATGTAAGCATTAGGCTTCCTGATGGAACTGATCCATTTAGATTAAAAAGAAAACAAAGCCTAGCTCCTAGAGGTATAAAGTGTTCTCCTCGTAGATTTATATCAAATATCTCCAATACAGAATCATGTGAGATGGTATGTTTTTCTGTAGACGCTAAAGACAATTTGTTTGCTGCAGGAGAAAGCTTGGTTCTAACTCATAATACCGAAATGATTGTTCATTTCATAGCTTGGTCCTTAGCTCACTTTCCAGACTCTAATTTTCTATATGTTAGCGTAACTAGAGAATTGGCCGTAAAAGCTACATCCATGATAAAAGATTTATTGACCAGCCCTTATTACAATAAGATATTTGGAGTTAGCTTAAGAGCAGATTCTAAAGCCAAGTCTGTTTTTACAACCAAGCAAGGAGGATCAATTGAAGCTGTAGGAGCTAAAGGAGCTATACTAGGAAGAGGAGCAGGAATTAGAGGTATTGATGATAGATTTGGTGGCGTTCTTATTATCGATGATTTTCAAAAGCCTTCAGAAGTAACAAAGTCAGATAGAAGAGAGGAAGCTATAGAACGATATCATCATTCTATAACAACGCGTCGTAATAATGGTTCTAATACTCCATTAATATATATTGGTCAAAGATTGCATGAAGCCGATTTAGCAGATCACCTTATTAGGTCTAAACAATGGAAAACTATTATACTTCCAGCATTGGATTTAGCGGGTAATGCTCTCTGCCCAAGACTTCATACTGCTAAAATGTTAAGGCAAATGCAAGCAGATCAAAAATATATATTTGCTGCTCACTTTCAACAAAATCCTATCCCGGCTGGTGGTGCATTATATGAAGCAGCAGATTTCCTTATCTTGAATGAAGACCCAGACATTATTAAAACATTTATTACTGTAGACTGCGCAGAAACATCAAAGACATATAATGACGCAACTGTGTTTAGCTTGTGGGGGCTATATAAGATAAGGCATTTTGGGGCGTATACAGAGGAATATGCATTGCATTGGCTTGATTGTGTAGAGCTTTTTGTAGAACCATGCGATTTAGAGGCTTCCTTTATGTCATTTTATGCCTCAAGCAGCAGACATGGCAAGCTACCAATGTTTTCTGGCATAGAAAAGAAGAGCACTGGAACTACATTAGCTAGCGTTCTTGGAAAAATACAAGGGCTACATGTGCTTCCAATAGAAAGATCAGGGTCTTCAGGTTCGAAATCAGATAGATTTATAAGGATTCAAGAATTTGTAAGAAGAAAGCTTATAACTCTGCCATATGGAGCGCAGCATACAAAGATGTGCATAGATCATATGACGTCTATAACTGCCAATGAAAGCGAAAGGCGTAATGATATTGCTGATTCATTTTTTGATGCCTGCAATATGACGTTTATAACAAAAATTGCATTGACTTATTTTTCTCAAGATGAAGATAAGGATATAGAGATAGCAACAAGTATGAAACGATCTCAAGAAGAGATAAGAAGAAATCGGGCAGCTTTATGGGGTCAATAGCATACTTTTGATGCTCAGATAATATAATATATTTATATTACCAGCAGATTAAAAGTATATGCGCCTAGTCAGTTAACCTATGTATTTCAATATATCTGATTTGCGATACCTAACGGCATTGCCAATTTTTATAAATGGAACGCCGCCCCCTGCCCATCTGTTTCTTTCTAGCAATTGTTTTGAGCAATCTAGAACGGCACAAAGCACCATTTGATTAAAAAGCGCCTCTTCTGGCGCCGCATAGAACTCTGATATTAGATCTATTCTGCTCTTCTTGTTTTTCATATTAGCCCCTATTAATTAATAGTATTAAGCATCATTCTATTGTTTTTTATATAAAAGTCAATGCAAATAAGCCGATCGACTTCTTGTCAGTAAAATTCCGAGATTAATTTATATTATTTTTCAATATGTTACGGCTAATTTAGGATCTGACACTCATAATTTGTTGTAATTGTCACAGGGAACGAAACTCACACAAAATTAGCTAGGTTTCGTTCCTTTGACAATTGTTGGAAACCAAGTTCACCAAGTACACTATGTACACCAAGTACACCAAGTACACTATGTACACCAAGTACACCAAGTACACTATGTGCACCAAGTACACTATGTGCACCAAGTACACCAAGTACACCAACCCAGCATTGGCATTGAGCCTGGTTCAGTGCCATTGCCAACTTCCCAGCATTGGCATTGAGCCTGGTTCAGTGCCATTGCCAACTTCCCAGCATTGGCATTGAGCCTGGTTCAGTGCCATTGCCAACTTCCCAATGGGAAATCTCTAGTGTTGGGAATTTAATAGGTTATGAATAGGGATTTTAATCATACTAATATCTTTCAAAGGTGCATGTTTGCACGGGAAAATTATAGGTTCCCCCCATTTGATCCCCTTATCACCCCCATTTGATCCCCTTATCACTTGCCTTATGTCTAATAAAGGCAGAATATTGGGGTTTCTAGTTAATATGAGCAAGAAGGCGCAAATGAAAACCAAAAAAGATAGCGATACTCTTAAGAGAATAATTGGAAATATAGAAAGATCACGAGAATTTAATAAAGAAAATATAGATAGATATAACCTTTATAGAAAAACTGTATATAAATGCACAATTACAGACGCTCAGAGTAACGCCTTTAATAAATTAAATAAACCTATTGTTGAGGCAAATATAATAGAGGCTCATTTAAATAGAATAAGAGAGCAGTTTAATAAGAGGGTCCCTGGGATTACAGTAATGATCCAGGATGGCATTGATATAACAGAAGAAGTTATAGAGCAAAGAGACATTATTGAAGGACACATAAGGCAGGTAATCAGCGAAGCAAATGCTGATGGAACTCAACAAGCACTTATTCAAGAGATAGCTAGCGGTGGTTTTAGCGCATCTAAAGTTATTGCAGAATATAAAGAAGGCCCAACATTTTCACAAAAAATAGTATGGAAAAAAGCTAGAGAAACAACACAGGTTGGTTTTGATATACTTGCGAGAGAAATTAGCAAGAAAGATTCGGAATATTGTTATGAGCTTTTTACACAATCAAAAGAACGAGTAGAAGAGGAATATGGAGTAAAATTGGATGATATAGAGTTTAAGCCTTTAAAGGATGGATTTGAATGGTTTTATAAAATACAAGATAAAGAAGTTGTGGCTATTGCCGATTACTATGAAAAACAATATGAAACTGTTGATATTGTAAAGCTTAGTTCTGGAGAGGTTATTGAGAAAAAAGAATATGAAAGGAGAGAAGAAGATAGATTGGCGTCGTCTGAAGAAGAAAATTATTCTATGGAAGCTCTTCCTATTGTAAGACAAGAAAGAAAATGGTCAAAAGAAAAGATTATAAGATATAAGATTATAGGGAATACTATTTTATCTGAAGAAAGGGTAGAAGCTGCTGATGTATTGCCATATGTGTTTTTTGATGGCAATTCGGTTGCTCTAGAAGGAAACAATAAAAATCCTGAGCTAATGACAAGACCTTATTTATATAATTCTCTTGGCGCCCAAACTCTTTATAATAATATTATGTCTTCCTTGGCTGATCAGTGCCAAAATTTAAGTAATCATAAGTATCTTATCGCAAAAGAAAGCATCTCAAAAGAATATAAAGATCACCTGATTAATCCTCAGGATCATGATTCATTAATCTGGCAAGCATATGATAATAATGTTCCAGATAAGATGAATCCTAAGCCGGAACAGTTAATGAGAAATGCATTCCCGCCCGAAATGTTGGCTTTATTTCAATACGTGCCTATCCTTCTGCAACATATATTAGGTTCTTATGACGCCCAAGCTGGAATAAATGAAACAGAATTAAGTGGAGAAGCTATATTACAAGGAAGAATAAATTCTAGTAGATCTGGCGAACCTGTTATTGGAAACTATATGATATCTCTAAACAGAGTTGGAGAAATTGTCGTAAAGTTAATTCCGTCTGTTCATATAGACGCAACACATCTTCCAATAATTAACAGCGAAGGTGAGGAAAAATATGTTCCTGTTAACGGGCCAGGGCAAGTTTCTTTAAAATACAATCCTTTATCATTTAAAATAAAAGTTGAGGCTGGCCCTAGCTCTGAAATGCAAAAAGCAAACGCTGTTTCTCAAATAACCCAGATGTCTAGCTCTCTTCCTGGCTTTGCAGAATTCATTCAAGAAAAAGGACTTGGAGTTGCAATAGATAATATGACGATAGAGGGAGCAAGCACATTAAAAGCGCTTTATAAGGAATATGTTAAAGAAAAAGAAGAAAGAGTTAAAATGATGGCTCAAAACCAACAAGCTCAACAAGATCCTAGAGTTATGAGAGAAGAGTCAAGAAGAGAAGAGATTATGCTATCTGCAGAAAAGAATAATACTGCCGCTCAAATAGATGCTGCTAACCTAGCTTTAGATCAAGAAGAGCTGTCTCTTAAAAAAGTTGAGCTTCTTGCTAAAATGAAGACAGAAGATGCTTATATTGATCTTGAAGAAGAAAAGTTACATGCGTCTTTGGCGGAGAAGGTGGTTAAGAATGCAATTGATAGTTCAACTCATCAGCATAATAAAGATATGGATCATGCAAATCATCAACATAAGCTTATGCAAACTCATCATCGTATAACAGGTAGGCCGCATTTTACACATGAGTAATAATTATGGGCCATGTAACCTCAGCGGTTAGAGGGGGGGCAGCATATAGAAGATTATAGCAATATAACTACAGTATGTTCGTTCAGGTCGGTGGTTCGATTCCACTCATGGCCCACTTAATAAATTATCGCAGTAGTGTTCATTAGAATTGATATAAATAATAGTTTGTCGTATTATATAAATGGCCCAGATTAATATCTGCTGGTCTAAGAGAACATTATATACTACGATATAGTGTTTATAACCGAAGACGGTCAAGACGTGTGAGGCGCTCTTTTAGAAAAGAGAATATGAAAATATTGGTTAGCTTTGGGGCACGCAGAGCAAAAAGATACCCGTCATTGTAGAGCTTTTAGGCTCAAAGGAGCTTTTAATAACATCTGGCTTGATGGGCTCAGTCGACTGGGTATGGGGTTCAATTCCTCTATATAAGAGTTCTAATGAGCCTTAAGAATTTGTAGTTTACAATACTTCTTTATTTCTTTAGCTACTTTTCGACATTCTTTTGAGCAATGTCTGTATTTTCTAGGCCATCTTCTAAAAAATATAGCATTGCATTGCCTACACTCATTCCTATAAACATGCTTTTCATGCTGGGCAGGAATAGTATATGCATGAATATTATGCACATGTATTCTTTTAAATAATTCTTCGCTCATTTATCCAGCCTTTATAAGATCCTGTTCTTTTCTCATTTTTGTTAATTGGTATTGCTAAGCTTGAATGAGATACGATTTTTTAAGATGTCTGATTTTTTGAAGCACTTATATTTTTTTTTGATGTGGATTATATGGGTTTCTATGGTGCGTGCAGACAAGTTAAGTTTGTTTGCGATTTCTTTATAAGACATTAGTTGTATTAATCCTATAAGACAGTCTTTTTCTCTGGGTGTAAGCAGCTCTAAATCTTTTTCATTTATTTCTATTATCATTTTTGCTTGTTTGCTGATTTTCTAAATAGGCCTTCCCTTTTTTTGCCCAATATACTATCTGACCACTAATGGTTCTTCCTTCGCTAATAGATACTTTTCTTGCTAAAGAATAAAAAACTTTGCTTATCCTAATAGATCGTGTGTTTTTGCTTGAGTTTGTTTTCATGTATTCAATTGTCCTCTTAAGTTGTAAATAGGTCAACAACTGCCACAACAGTATCATTAAGTATCATTAAGTATCATATATTTCTTTTAAAATCAAGTATTTAATTGACCTATGATCTACAAACATTAATATTATGAATATTATATTTATACGCAGTTTTTGCGGTCAAAAAAACATCTACCTTGATCTAGGGTTAACAGTCAAAAAGGTTTTAAATGAGTGATGAACAAGCAATAGTTTCACCTGAGGCGGTGGAAACATCAGAGGATACAGCGGCAATTGATAATAATATTGCTGAGACTAGTGTTGCCCCTGAGAAGCAGCCAGCTGAGGAAAATGTTAAGCATTTTTCCCAAGATCAGGTAAATATAATTTCCAATGATGTAAAGAGAAGAACTGAAGCTAGGATTAGAGCAGAGTATGAGGCTAGATTAAATGCGGCTAATACAGCAGATCAACAAAGTAGTGAGCGTCATTATGAGCAAGATGAGATGGTTCAAAGACCTTCTCAAGAAGCTTATACAGAGGAACAGAGATACAATCTCTTTAAGCAAAGGCAGCAACAGGAATACGAAGAGCAAACGAGGCTAACTATAGCTAATGATATTAAATCAAAGCTAGTAGCTGCTGGAAATTTTGACAAGCTAGAATCTTCTGGACTTGGTCAGATAAGTTCTGATCATCCATTAGTTCCTATGCTTAATTCGTTAGATAATCTTCCTGACGTTGTAAATGAGCTTGACGCGGATATTACTAAGTTAACTACTATATTAAATGCAACAAATATTAGTCCTCAAAAAGGCATTCAAAAGCTTATTGCTCTTTCTCAATCACTCAAAAGAAATAAAGAAGCGTTGTCAAAGGAGAAGGCTCCTGAACCATTATCTCAGATAAAACCATCGTCTTATGGCTTGGGTGGTGGAGAAGAAAGCATCTCAGACATTAGGAACCTTCCTAGTCTTAGATTTTAGCTCTTTGTAATCCTCACTCATAATAAAAATTTTATTAGATTTGAGGAGACAACATGGCTTCAGTAAACATTCTGCAACAAGTTAAAACTTATAACCGAGACAGACAATTATATGGCTTTCAAAATCAAAACTGTTTTGTTTCAAAAGTATGTAATCATAAATATAACGATGCTCATAGAGGCATCTCAAAAAACTTAGGCGACACAATTAGCATTGCTTTACCTTCTGGCGCCACTTCCGGCAACGGTCTTATCGTTTCTACGCATCCTATATATCAAAATATTGCAGAGCTACCTATTATTGGTGCTGCTTATTCCTCAATTAGTGCTACAGACCAAGAAAGAATATTTAACTTGGACAAAGATGGCTTTTGGGAGCAGGAAGGCCGTGCAATGGCTGAAGAACTAGGAACAAAGGTAGAAATAGAAGTAGCAAAACATATTACTGGGTCTGCTACTAACTTAGATCCTAGGTCACCTAGCTATGGTGAAATGCAGGTTAACTCTGGTCCAACTAGATTTGTTGACTGTATTTCTACGGGCTTACTGACTTATCAAGCTTTAGCACAAACACAAAGCGATTGGCTAACAATGGGCGCTCCATCAACAAAACATGAGGTGGTTCTTCCTACAAATTATTACCCCCCAATCATTGGCTCAGGTCTTGGTCAATTTGTTCCAAGACGTAATGACGCAACAGCTCAGAGCTGGGAAGTTGGTACTTTTGGAACTCCAATGACCACATATCATAGTTCTAATAACCTTCCTGATCATATAGCTGGCGCTCTTGGTATAGCAGGTACTACGCTAACAATTACGGCCACAAATGATGTAACAGGCGTTAACGTTACAGAGCTTACAATGAGTGGTGCTGGAGCTCAGACTAATGCAGTAAAAGTTGGTGATATGGGTTATTTCTTAGCTGCTTCTGGTATTAGAGCAACAACCTTTAGGGGCCATGCAAAAACCAACCAATTAGTTCAATTCCGCGTTATTGAAAGTGCTGATTCTACTGGTGGTAACGTAGTAGTTAAGATTGTTACTGGCACTTATACACAAGGTCAAGGTCTTAACTCTTCTGCCGGACATCCACTACAAAATATCAGCGGTCCTATTGTGCTTGGTAGTACGACAGTTAAATTTTTACCATCACATAAATGTGGATTAAGAGTTGCTGGCAATATGTTCTATTTAGCAATGCCAAGACTTACTGATTTAAGTCCATATCAAAGCTCAATAGATACAGACAAGGACACGCAGGTTTCATTACGTATGTACCATGCTCCAATTATTGGTCAGAACGAAAACTTGTTGGTTAATGACACTATCTGGGGCGCTTTATTGGTTCCGCGTGGTTCACAACGTATTTGTCTTCCATTAGATGGAAACGTTGCTGCCGCATAGTGATATAAAATAATTTTGGAGAAATAAAATGACTGTAAGCGCTGGAATAGTTGTACCAGTAACGGGATCAAGAAAACCTGGTCCTTATATCAAAAATCTTAATGTTTCATGGGTTAGTGCCACTACATTACTTTTAGCTGCGGGCGAGTGCTCAGATTCAACCAATACCATTGATATGGTTGCTTCTGCTGACATCTCTCTTAATTCAGCAATAGTTGGCGCTGGTGGAATGGATAAAGGAGCCTTAGCAAATAGTACTTTTTATTATGTACATCTTGTCGCTTCTTCAGCTGGAATAATTAATCCTGGCGTATCTGCGATTATATCTCTATCAGCAACTGCCCCTACTCTTCCTTATGGTTATGACGCATCTAGATTAGTTGGCACTGTCTTGACTGATGGCTCTGCCGAGTTCTTAAAAGCAAGAATTACAGGAAATGGCAGCGATCGTTTATTAACTTATGAAAATACTATTGAAATTACGCTACCAGCATCTGGAAGTTATCCTACTGCTTATACTGCGCTATCTCTTGCTACAGCTGTAGCTCCAATTAATGCAGTATCTAATCTTATTATTGAAGCTTCTCTTAATCCTGTGGGAGCTGGAGATCGTCTTTGGTTAAGTACGGAAGGAGTACATTACGCTTCTATATTAAGCGCTCCTGTAATAGGAGTTGATGAAAGCAATGATATGACATGTCAATCATTGCTAGTTAATAGTGTTCCAACTATTTATTACAAGTTGGATAGCGCTTCTGAAACTGCTGTAGCGATTTATGTTAAATCATTTACATTTAGTGTTTAGTTAGACGGATAAAATAATTTTGGAGAAACAAAATGACTGTAAATGCTGGAATCGTTGTACCTGTTACAGGATCAAGAAAACCAGGTCCTTATCTTAAAAATCTTAATGTTTCATGGGGATGGGGTAGTGAGACTACATTACTTTTAGCTGCAGGTGAGTGCTCAGATTCAACCAACACTATTGATATGGTTGCTTCTGCTGACATCTCTCTTAATTCAGCAATAGTTGGCGCTGGTGGAATGGATAAAGGAGTCTTAGCAAATAGTACTTTTTATTACATACATCTTATCGCTTCTTCAGCTGGAATAATTAATCCTGGCGTATCTGCGATTATATCTCTATCGTCAACTGCCCCAACTCTTCCTTATGGCTATGACGCATCTAGATTAGTTGGCACTGTCTTGACCGATGGTTCGGCCGAATTTGTAGATTTTTATACATTAGGCAGTTCTTCAGACAAGACTTTTGTGCACGCAGATCCTATATCTATTACTCTTCCGGGCTCTGGAAGCTTTCCTACTGATTATACTGCGCTATCATTAGCTACTGCTGTAGCTCCTATTGATACTTACTCTAATGTTGCTTTTGAAGCTTCTGTTTCTCCTGCTGGCCCTGGAAATGGTCTTTCTTTAAGCATTGACGGTACTAATGAATATTCTAAACTGAGCGCCTCTGTTATATCTGTGCCTCAATATTTAGATATGTCTTGCGTGTCAACAGTAATTACTGGTGCCCCAACTATCTATTATAAGTTGGATTCTGCATCAGAAGCTGCGGTTTTATTGTTAGTTAAATCATTTACTTATAGCGTTTAATAGAGGTTAACTATATGGCATCATATAACGCGAATGACGTTGACTTATTAGTTAAGCCAATCGCCTATGATGTATAGAGGGGTAAGATAAAATGGCATATACACTCAATAAATTGATTACCAATGCTTTTTATCTATCTAAGATCAGATCTAAAGACTATCAAACTGTCGGTGGCGATGATATAGCCGTAGGATTAGATCTATTTAATAAAGTCTTGGCCCATCATTCTGCTAATACAAGAATGATTCCATATTATTCTAGCAAAACAATAGATGCTGTTATTGGACAAGAAGAATATTTTATTAAAGGCCTTGTTGAACCTATGTCTCTAACTTTTAATCTAGACACTGTAAGATATCCAGTAGAGAAAATAGGCAGAGACAGATACCATACTACTGGTAATGTTGAAGGATTTAATTCTCTTCCATATGAGTGTTCGTTTGAAAGAACGCTAAAAGGATGTGATTTATATATCCATCCAAATCCTGCCAGTACATATCCTCTTCATATATGGGGTAAATTTAGCTTTGATTCGGTAGGAGTATCTGGTCTTACTACAGATATGCTGTTGGTATATGATCTTTGGTATATAGATTATTTAGAACATCTTTTAGCAAGCAGGCTATGTGGTTATTATGGTCATCCTGTAGATCCTGAGGTTCAGCAAATAATAGATAAGATATCTTCGAATATTAATAGCATGAATTATATTGATATAACTCCTAAAAGAATAAACTTATATGGAAGAGGGGGAGCGGTAAACTGGATGTCATTTAACTTAGACAGAGGATTTAGTCCAACTGGGTATTAATAATATGGGACAACTTCCACTAGCTCTATTATGTTCAACAAAATTTGGCAGATATCCAAAGATTTCTGTTGAACAGGTGTATAACATGTTCCAGGCTGATGGCTGGATGGTAAACTATGCCGGCTATAGAGAAGCCTTATATTGGGTTTTATCAGGAGTAGGAAGAGGAATATTCTATAGTTCAAGATCAAATAGAATGTTTGCCGTTATAGGTAATAGCGTACAAGAGATTACCTTTTTAAATAACATTCCTACTACATATGAGATAGGAAAAATAGGAACTTTTGATGGAGCCATCGATGTTATTATTGATGAAAACATACAATCTCAAGTGTTTTTTTGTGATCAAACATCAATCTATATTTATGATTACTCTAGTGAGGTATTTGAAAAATTAAATATAGATTTTACGCCTAATTATATTTGCTATCAGGATAATAGAATAATCGCTGCTATATATAGTAGCAATACTTTTATACAGCCATATAGAACTCCAGGATGGAGGCTTTCTGACGATAACATGCTTTCTATAGTTTCAGCTACCAAGGTTGATGGAGGGCTAGGATATCAAGTAGATGATGAGCTAACGGTTGTAAATAGAAAGCTAAATGCTAGCACAGGAAAGATAAAAGTTCTTACTATAGATGGAAGCGGTGGTGCATTAACTTATAGCGTTGTAGCCTCAGGAGCTGGATATGCCAATGCTGTTACTTATGAAACTTCAGGAGGAAATGGAACAGGAGCTACAGTTACAGTAATAACAAGCAATAATCCTGCCGCCGGATCTGGCTTTACTGGTGGATTTGCAGCTACTTCAGAACAAACTGGAACATTTCAAAATAAATCTGATGATGTGGTTGCGTGCGTAAGATTTCCAGGAAAGGTAGGACAGCTTTTAGTTATGGGCTCTATATCAACTGAAGTATGGAACAATCTAGCGCTTAAATTGTTTCCTTATCAAAGAAACAATGGATATAGCATAGATTATGGATGCATGAATCTTGCTACTATTGCCTCAGGAGATGATTTTATAGTTTGGTTAGCTGCTAATGAGAAATCAGGACCTTCGATAATGTATTGCGCTGGAGGCACAGTTAGCACCATATCTACTGATGGAATAAATTATAGATTGTCACAGTTAACCAATCCAGAAAATTCATTTGGGTTTATTTTTAAACAAGATGGGCATGTATTCTATCAGCTCACTTTTCCTAGCGATAATGTAACTTATAATTATGACTTTAATACACAAAAATTTTATACATTAAGTGATGTCCGGCAAAATTGTCATATAGCAAGGCGTGTAGCTTATTGTAATAATGCATATTATTTTATAAGTTATAATGATTATAATTTATATAAACTATCGTCAGAATATACAGATTATAATGGGCGCGAAATCCCAAGAATAATAGTTACTGCTACATCTGCAAAAGCTGATAGAACTCCATTTATAGTTAAAAAAATAACTTTTCCTATTGAGCAAGGACATGGATATGACGATGAGATAGCAAGAATTGATATAAGCACTTCATCTGACGGTGGAGTAACTTTTGGAGGCTCAAAAGGAGAGGTGCTTAATGGTATAGGAAAGAGAAGAAATATTCTTGAGAGTTATAATTTAGGAAGATACAACGAAATAACATTTCAATTTAGATTTTGGGGCAAAGGAAGATTCGTCTTAACTGACGGCGTTGTGGATATTACATAATAATAATATATAGATAGGTGAATTTATGACTTTTTGGATGGCGGCAATACCAGCGGCAATGAGCTTAGCAAGTTCTTTAATGAGCAAGAAAGGCGAAGGCGGTGGCGCTGAGTTAGAAGGAATGAGAGAAGAGCAGCGACGTATGTTACAACCATATGTTGAAGCAGGTCAAAAATCTATTCCAACATTGCAAGAACAATATAAACAGCTTTTATCTGATCCGGGCAGTGTAATGTCTAGACTAGGAGCTGGATATCAACGATCCCCAGGATATCAATATAATGCTGAAGCTGCTATGAGAGCCGGAAACCAAGCAGCATCTGCTGGAGGATATATTGGTAGCCCAGCACATCAAGAAGAAATGGCAAGAAGAATGTATGGCATATCTAGTCAGGATTATAACGATTATTTGACTGGAACTACTAATCTTTATGGTCAAGGTCTGCATGGAGAGCAAGGAATGATGGGGGCTGGATTAAGCGCGGCCACAGCATCTGTCAGATCTTTAAATGACATGCTAAAAGCTCAAGCAGAACTAGAGCATCAGAGACGACAAAGCAGTTTAGAGAGTATGTTAACTGGTGGAGTTCTTGCAGGGAAAGCTTTAGATGGGTACGGTCAAAGCAAGGGATGGGGCGAGGCTGGTAAATGGGGACAAGGGTTTTTCTCTAAACAGGCATAGCCAATGGCGCTGGGAAATAATAAATATTAGGTAAAATTATGTTTAATAGAATGAGTATTGCAGACGTTATATACAAAGCTATGCATGCCGCCGGTCTGCCAGAAGAGCAAGAACAGCGTGCAATGGCTGCTGCTGATATGCATAGAAGACTTCAAAATGAGAATCAATATTATGGTCCTAATATTGAGTCACAGATTGCCCAAAGAAAAGCTATGGAGAGACATCTTGGGGCACAATCTGGATTACTTGGTAGACAAGACTACGCTCAACAATTAAAGAATCAGATAGAAAGAGAAAGGGTTAAAAGTATAATGCAGCTTATTGAAGAAGCCCAGGGTTCTCAAGGTGGCCAACTTCCTATGCAAGCAAGAAATACTCCTGCTCAACAATTGCAGCCTAACCAACAATATTCTAGCGGACCTCCTCAGGGTATGGGATCTGGTGGTCAAACAATGTCTCCATTTGATCAAACTAGAGGACAGGAAATTCCTAATCTTATGCAGGCTGGGAACCAAGCTGTATCTCCATTTAATCCAGCTGAGAGACAGGCTCCTAATCAATTTGGTGTTTATTCTCCTGCTAGACCAATGCAGCAAACAGGACAAAGACCAGATGCTACTTTGGGACAGCAAATGGAAGAACAGCATCCTATGCCAGAACAATGGCAACAGGCTACAAAAGCTAGAAGAGTTTTAGATGTTCTTAATGCAGCGCAAAATAAAAGAATACATGAAACCCCAGAAGAAAAGCGACTCCGTGGATTAGAATTAGCAGAGAAAAAATCAAAGTTAAGAATATCTGAGGCAGAATCTAAGGAAAACTTGATGTCATACGCCAAGACTACTGAAGATGCTCATGATTCTGGCAAAGACGCAATTCAAATGAAAAATCTAATAGATCAGTTTAATAGCTCATATTCTAAGCTTGGTGAGGTAGAAAAGGGGCCTTTAAGAGGAAATATTCCAAGCTTTTCTACAGAGGCCCAGAAAGCCGATAACGCCGCAAAAAACATGCAGCAAATGATGCTTAAATTGATGAAGACAAATAGATTAACTAATTATGAGCTAAAATTTGCTGGCGAACTTAAGCTTAATAGAAACATGACAGATAAAGCTCGTATAGATATTGGGAATTTTTTAAAAGCAAAATCAAATAGAATGCTTGAAGAAGAGAAATTTTTTGATATGGCTGAAGCTAAGAATATACCAATAAGAAAGGCGAGAGCTGCATGGAATGAATATGACAATAATATGCCAGTTTATAACTTTGAGAAGAATAAGGTAAATAAAGAGAACATGAACAAGTATGCGGAATATTTAAAGCCCAAAGCATTAAATGCTGCTTACGAGAATAGCCTAAGATCGGCACCTTCTGATTTAGGTAGCGCTGGAAATATTGATAAGGCTGCTGTTTCCGCATCTGATCCATTGGGCATACGAGGATAAATAAAATGATAAGCATGGGAGAAATCAGACAGAAATATCCTCAATATAATGATATGTCGGACCAACAATTGGCAGATTCATTATATGATAAACATTATTCCGACATGGATAAAAATGAATACTATTCAAAAGTCGGGTTAAAAGAACAACCAAGCGAACGACCACTTGATTTCCTTTCTCCTAAGGCGTTAGGTCTAGAGGCAATACATGGCATGGGCAATGTTGCGGCAGGGTTAACATCAGGCGTTCAGGCTGTTAGAAATCTTCCTCATACTTTAGCGAATCTTCCTCATAATCTTTATAACCCAATTCCAGGAACTCCAAAAAGTTGGGAGAGCCAAGAAAATTTATTGGGTAGATTATGGCACGATCCAAATGATAGGGGAGAGATTTTTAGGCCAAAAGATCAAAGTTTATTAGGAAAAATGACAGAAGGAGCGGCATCATGGATACCGGCTACAATGTTAGGAGCTGGGTTGTCAAAGGCAGCTGGAGTGGGTGGTCGCGCATCTAATATTTTAGGAAGTGGATTTGCTGGAGTAGCTAATATGCCAGAGCATCCATATATCGGAGCTACATTAGGGGCAGGCGGAGCAGCCGCAGCGCCATATGCGGCTGGAGCAATTAAAAAAGTACCGCGTCTATTAGATTTTATAAGGCCAGGAAAAGTAGTTAAAGAGTTTGAAAAAATGGCATCTCCTGCCATTGAATCAGCCGTAAAAAAACCTTCATCAATTATTTATAATAAGTATGAAAAGCTTTTGGGAGAGGAGCCAATATATCAAAATTATAATCCAGCTAATAGCAATAGAGCTCTTTATGAAGAGACATTAGAGCATGGATTTGGAGGGAAAAAATATAGGGATGTAGCTAAACTCTCTACAGAGAAAAAGTTTAGCCCTAATAAATCTTCACTAACAAAAGAAGAAATGAATGCCCCTTATGCATCAAAATATACAAATTATAATAACATACCATTAGAAGATATTAGAAAAATGGGAATGCTTAATTCTGGTTCTCCATTAAAATCGTCGCATAGCGCGTATGTAAATAACCCTAACTATTTAACATCCAGAAATTTACAACAAGATCTTTTTGGAGAAATAAATTCTCTAAATAAAAAAGCAGTAAGAAGTGGTTTAGAAAGAGCTGAAAGAGAAGAGCTAAACTTATTGCGTGATGCCAGAAATGCATTAAAAAAAGATACTATTGATATGGCTAATAGAAAAAATCCAGCTTATGGAAAAGAGATGATGGAAGCAGATAAGCTTCATAGGGAAAACGTCGTTCCTTATTATAACTATAAGAATATAGCTAAAACACATATGAGAGATGGCAAGATTAATGCAAAAGATTTATCTGAATCTCTTTATAAAGCATCTACAGATAAAGCTTTACAGGCAAAGCCACTGCCTAAAAAAGTTATAAAAATGAATGAAAAATACAGAGGCAGAGTAAAGGCAAAAAAAATAACTAAAACACTTGGCGCCATTATTGCTGCTTCTGCAGGCTTAAATGTCGCTGGTTCTAAAATAAATAGATTAATTTCGGGGCAATAATATGGGCGACTTAAATACAGCTTGGATTCCTTTTTCTCTAGGACAACAACAAGTTTGGGATAAAGATGATGATGTTCCCGCTGGCGGCGGATATATAGAGTTTTATAAAGACGACGCTAGAACTACGTCAAAGAATGTATTTGTTCTGTCTAGTGGTCCTCCAGATTATACTTATGAATCCGCTGGTTCAGTAATAACACTTAGCTCTATAGGAACATTAGATTTAACTGGGAGCAATTTTGTTCCTTACTTATACCCATATGATGCTGAAGGAAATATTGAATTATACTATTATAAAGTATTTAATTCTGTGGGTCAGCTTCAATATGAGGTAGAAGGAGTTCCAAATGTTCCAATAGGCGAGACTCCAACACCAACGCCTACAGAAGGAGATACCCCTAATCTTATCCAGAACGGACAATTTGTTATTCAGAATTTTTCTACTACAAACATAACTACTCTAAATACTAATTTTGCATATCCGATAGGAGATCGAGATGGATGGCATTATATTAGATCTACTAATGCCTGCACTACTGATAAATTAGTATTTTATAGATTTAATGATCCGATAAATTCTCCTACTTATAATCCTACTGGAAATCCAAGATATGCAGCTAGGATTTCTTGCACTGTTCCTGATGTTTCGGATACTTTAAAAGCAATAGAATATAGATTTTCAGATGTAAATAGATTTTCAGATCCAGAACAAAAGTTATCAATATTTTTTACTGGGGCTAGCAATTTAATTGCTAGCCAAGATGTAAGTATATACTTATATAAATACTTTGGTTCTGGCGGATCTGCCGAATCCTCTACTCCTATAGGTACGGCAACATTATTGCCTCCAGCCGAAAGTTCTTTAGTATGGACTAACTTTACATTTTCTTTTGATTTTGGATCTAATTATACTGAAGGGAAGACTGTAGGGCCCAATGATGATGATTATTGTTCTATACAAATAAGAATTAATAATCCAGAAACGGCAGTATTTGATATGTCCGTAACTGATGCTGTTTTCAAACTAGGAGAAGAGGTTATAGATGCTTATCCTTTAGTTCCAAACGATTATAATTCTGCTGAAATTAATACAATTAAAATAGCTGATGAAAATTTAAAAAACTACTTTCTTTCAGTTAACGCCGCTAGTGCACCTATTCCTGCTGATGCAGCATTTCATATAGCTCATAGTATGGTGGTTAGCAGGGCCGGCATTTATTTGGTTTGTATAGAAGGATCAGCTGTTTTTAGCTTTACTGGGGAGGGGGCGACTGGAATATCGGTGAGAGCAGCCATCGGAATTAATGACAATATTCCAATAGCTGGAACAAATGTAACGTTTGGTTCGTATGTAACCATCCCTGGAGTTCTTTATTATAACAGGGCTGCATATTCGACTTCGAAGCCGATGAGCCTACAAGCTGGGGATACTGTTAATGTGCTTATAGGAACTTTAACTACGGCCACTGTAACAGTTTTTAATGCATTAAGCAGAATGATTTATACCGTCCAAATAGGATAAAAATAAAACTTGAGGAAAAAAAATGGCAACAACTAAACTTAACATAATAAAAGATATAAATGGAACGGTAGCTTATTTGCTGCCTCAATCTAGCGCTCTTTTTGATGCAGCGCTTACTGCTGATGTCGCGCAAAGTGTAACTGCTCCTACCGATGCTTTAGCATATGGCATGGTAATTGGAGTTTCTAATGGGGTAGATATCTATATTTCTGTAAATGGAACGGCAACTATTCCTACTGGAGTTTTTGCCGCCAGCAGCACAGCTCAAAATATAGCTCAAAGATATGTTAATGCAGGAGATGTTATTAGCTTTATAACTCCCTCAGCTGGAGTAACTATCTCGGTAGAGTTCTATGCTATACAGTAGATCACCATTTAAGACATTTTTTAGAATATTTACTAATGGGTTGTATGGATATCCTCAAGATAGAGCAGATATAGGTCCTAATTACTTTTTTGTAATTGATAATCAGGATAACTATTTGCTGGATAATGAAAATAACTATTTGATAGTTAATAAACCTCCTGTGCCTGCTACATTAGATGTAATAGATAATGATGGGGCTTATATGATTGACGACGATGGAGATTCTTTGTTAGCGGCTCCATAGATATTAATAAAGCAAATTATGAAAATACCAGTATTTGATAATATAAAGTTTGTTGATAAAGAAGGCTACTTAACTCCTGAGTGGACAAACATACTACAGGCATTATTTCAGTCTTTGCAAGCTGATTTTTCTGATGAAGGGTTGGTTATTCCATCTCAGACAGCTGCGAATATAAGCAAACTAACTGATGCTCCAAACTGGACGGTTATTGGAGACACTACAAATAATTTATTAAAAATTAAAATAAACGGAGCTTGGAAGAGCATAAATACAACCCCTTAAATAAAAGATGGTAATTATATGGCAACTAAAAATTTAGAAAAATATTACGAGCACAGGCCAGTAGCTGATTTAACAGAATTAGCCGCTGTTAGCACGGTAGGAATGGTTAATGGAGTAATTGTTCAGGTTGGAGCTTCAGGGTTTTTCCAACTCCAGATTCCAGCTGTCGCTACTCCCGATGGTAGAGATGTCATCGCTGGAAATGGTGGTGGTGTTTGGCTAAGACAAACACTAGCAGCGCTAGAGACTACCGTTGGCGGAGCTATTGCTATTGCTAGCGGAGGTACTGGAGCTATCACGCAACAAGCAGCTTTAAATTCTATTGCTGGTGCAGTTACAGACGCTCTATTTCTTAGAGGTGACGGAGCCAATGTTTCGATGTCGGCAATTCAAGTTGCAGACGTACCTACCCTGAATCAAAATACTACAGGAACTGCGGGTAATGTTACAGGAATTGTAGCAATAGCGAACGGAGGGACAGGGCAGGCAACACAACAAGCTGCTTTAGATTCCATCGCGGGAGCTGTCACAGGCGGACAATATTTAAGGGGTGACGGAGCCAATGTTGCTATGTCGGCAATTCAAGTTGCAGATGTCCCTACCCTGAATCAAAATACTACAGGAACTGCTGCTAAAGCTACGAACGTATCTGGCGGAGCAGCAAACAAAATACCATACCAAACAAATGTTGGTGTGACTGGGTTTGTTAATGCAAATGCTAATGCCGTTTTAAGAACGGATGGAAGTAATATTCCAACTTTATCTACTACTTTACCTGCTGTTGAGGCCGGGGTATGCACCTGTACGGATCCTTCGACTTCAGGCTCAAACTCTATAAATACAGCATTATTAAATGTATACAATCATGCAGTAGAACCAACCTTGACCCATACCGTCTCCCAAAAAACATTATTTACTCTCGGTCCAGCTTATGACACTTGGCAAGACACTGGCGTGCCTATAACTTTAAATGAAGGGACATATTTAATTAATCTACACGCAGGTGGCACTATTACCGTAGATGATCAGCCTGCAATATTAAATCAATTTGGTATATGGATGTGTTTAATGAAGGACGGGACTGAACTTGTACAGCACGAGGTGAGCGTTGTAACGAAAGTAGAAGCGTTTGGCGTGATTTTCTCGTCATCAAGCGGCAACGCGGGCTTGTCGCTTATTGTTGATGTTGCATCAGACGGAACCCTGTACAAGGTAATGACAAAAGCAACTTATACAACCGGGTGGAACACGCTTCAGTTGAGTTTAAGCGATATAGACATTAATGCAGTAAAAATAGGATAATTATATGAACTTAAAAAACTTAGAATTGTATTTTCAACATGCTCCTGTTGCGGACTTAACAGCATTGGCTGGCATTGATACAACTGGAATAGTCAGTGGAGTTGTTATTGAGGTTACATCTGCCGGTTTTTTTAGATTTCAAACTCCTGCTGTTGCAACTCCAGATGGAAGAGACGTTATAACTGGCAATGGAGGCGGCGTCTGGATAAGACTAACATTGGCACAATTGACGACAAATACCGGTGGAGCTATAGATGTTTCTGTTGGAGGCACAGGAAAAACCACGCCACAAGATGCCATAAATGAACTGGTTGGAGCACCTGCAGCCGTTCGTACTTTTTTGAGAAGTGATGGGGTTGATGTCACGATGTCAGCGATTGAAGCAGGTGACTTACCTATTTTGAATCAAAGCACTACTGGCACAGCATCAAATGTTACGGGAACTGTATTACTGTCAAATGGTGGCACGGGAGAAACTAGCCGACAAGCATCCTTAGATGCTTTGGTTGGGTCAGTTGTAGATGGCACTTATTTGCAAGGAGATGGTGTAAATGTAGTTATGGGGGGAATAGCGGCAGAAGACATCCCCACATTAAATCAAGATACAACAGGGACTGCAGCTAAGGCTACTAATGTGGCTGGAGGGATAGCAAATGAAATCATCTATCAGACTGGGGCCGACACGACTTCATTTATAAGCCCTGCAAATAACTCGGTTGTGATAAGTGATGGAGCGGGAGTGCCCTCGATGAGCTCTACCATTCCTACGGCCGTGCAAGATAATATTACGTCTGTCGGAACGATATCGTCTGGAGAATGGAATGGAACCAAGATTTCTGGTTACTATGGCGGAACAAATTGGAATAATGGCTCGAGAATTATTAAAACTGGCGGCCATATAATTACGCAAGGAGCATTTACCCTAAGCGGAGCTTATGCTACTACCCTAACAGTGACAGGAACAACAGCAGTAACTTTGCCTGTTGCAGGAACATTAGCTACAACGAGTCAATTACCAACGCTGCCGTTACCTTCTTCTGACGGAGGAACGGGAATTAATAATGACCCTCACACTATTACGCTAGCCGGAAGTGTGTCTACTGGCGGAGGATTAACATTTAGTGGTGCATACAGCACTACTTTTACAGCAACAGATACAACATCGGTTACATTACCGACATCTGGAACATTAATAAATGATACTGAATTAGCCTCTCAATTAACTGGCTATGAAACTGTATTTAATGGTATTGGAGGCGGAATGTTTGCTGTTGATTATACTGCTTCTACCAGAGTCTTTGATGTTACCGTTATACCAGACACAACTGTTACTGTTGGCGGGGTGTCGTATGACGTATCTTCGGAGAGTACCTCCGCTCATGCTGATACTTCTGGCATATATTATTTATATTACAACTCTAGCGGAGTATTAACTGTCTCTGCTTCTCACTGGAATTTGTTGAGCACTGCTCCACTTGCTGCAGTCTATTACAACACTTCAAATGGTGGTGGCGCCGCAGATGGGGTTTTAAATTTTGCGCAATATCCTGGCGGAATGAGTAATATTGCGCATTACAATTTACATGACACGGTAGGGACAAAAATAAGAAGCGGATGCGTAGCCAGTGGTTATACGTTAGATACTGCCGGAGCTGCTAATATAAATTGGGCAACTACCTCTGGGATTATTGAGGATCAATCTGTTGTGCTGACAGTTTATGCTCAAGCGCTTGGCGGGGCTAATACTTATAGAGTCTTGTGGCTTACTGGCGCAGAAGGATCTCCTGCCTGGAACTGGATAGATACAGCACAATACGGCATATATCATAATGGAACAGACATCTATTATAATCAGAACAATGGTGGAACATATCAACTTACTGCTGTAGCTGCCGACAATAGATGGGTAAATTATTATATTGTAGCAACGGTCGAGGAAGGTCAGAAACAGATTATAGTGGTAATGGGACAAACTCTTTATACCGATTTAGCTACAGCCAATGCAGGCACTTTTGCAACTGACTGTCCTAACTTTGATTTGTTTACTGATGAAGCGGTAATTCTTTATCGAGTTACATATCGAAGAGATAGCGGGAATGGAGCACCAGGAAACGCAGACATAGGTTCTTTTACACCAATAATGCAGAATCTTCTTGATATTAATTATCTAGGAACCGTTAGCGCTTCCAATATAGAGGTTTCAACATCCAGCTTTGGTAATGTTTTTGACGCTACAGATGTAAATGTACAAAAAAGTTTAAATGATTTAGAGGCGTTACTCGGAGGAACAAATAACGCTGTACTAGCTACTAGCGCTGGGGGTGTTCCTTCTTTAGGCACTACCCTGCCTTCGGCAGTACAAGGAAATATCACGTCTGTTGGGACCATTGCAAGTGGAACCTGGAATGGAGATGTAGTTGGTGGCACATATGGCGGTACCGGAATTAACAATGGTGCAAGCACTATTACAATTGCTGGAAACATATCTACTGATGAGGCATTTACCTTAAGCGGAGCCTATGGCACTACTTTGACGGTAACAGCGGCGACAGCGCTTACATTACCTACTTCTGGAACCTTAGCAACAACTTCTGAGATTCCTTCGTTCCCATTATCAATGGCAAATGGTGGAACAAATGCTAATTTAACAGCGTCTAATGGTGGGATTTTTTATAGTACTGCATCTG
>Ga0307376_10000845_pt1 | contig 35966 bp, 33 predicted proteins | sample TR2MG_FD_202536 | JGI IMG/M metagenome (GOLD analysis project Ga0307376, IMG submission 202536) | Soil microbial communities from Risofladan, Vaasa, Finland - TR-2 | ecosystem: Environmental > Terrestrial > Soil > Coastal area > Acid sulfate soil | place: Finland: Risofladan, Vaasa | collected...
CCAGGATACGTATTATTTAACGGATAGACCGACCATGAATTGATTTGTTTGAGTCTTGGTAAGCTCATTATTAATATACTAATAACTTTCTGAGATTGCACCGTTTTTTATCACGAAAACCCCAACATCTTTTGGTATATTCTTTGCGGGCTCGTCAGACACAATAGTTGCTAATACTGTTCTGTTTTTTTCTATTGCCTTTCCGATGTATTCATATATTGATGATCCTAACGATTCTGCCTTGTCTATAAGTTCCAATCCGATTTCACTTGGGTACAAACCAGCACACGCAGAGGATAGTTCCATCATTTGGCTAGTGCTTAGCATGTCCATTGCGGTGTCCTGGTATCGAATGCTACCATCTTCGTCAAATGAGAATTCTTTGATTTTATAGATTTTCATTTATTCGCTTCTCTGCAATTTTGAAATATTCAGGGTCAAGTTCTATTCCTATGAAATTGCGGTTAAGTTTCTTACAAGCAACACCCGTTGTTCCGCTTCCCATGCAATTATCTAATACTGTTTCGTTTTCCTTGGTGTAAGTCTTAATAAGGTATTCAAATAGGGCTACGGGTTTTTGGGTGGGGTGAAAAACTTTTTCTTTTTCTCGGTGGTTTGGAAAGTATTGAATTGAAACTGGGTATCTTTCTTGTGGGTTATAATCTTCTGCGTACTTTACTGTTTTTTTAGGAGATACTGCCCCGTCATCTCTATTTTGCCATTTCTTTGTCTTTACTTCTTCATTTTGTTTTCTGACCTTACCTTCAATTTTAGTCTTTTGAGGAAAATAATTTCTTCCGCCAAATACTAAAACATTTTCGTGTATTTTTAATGGTTGTTTTTTAGCCAGCATTATATTACTACCCTTATTTTTATTCCACACCCACTCGTATTTAAACATTTTGATATTACTCATAACTAATGCACTCGTAAATGGTTGAGATGCTGTCAGAACTATTGCTCCATTATCCTTAATAATCCTCTTATACTGTTCCCACAATGGCTCAAATGGAATAATAGTGTCCCACTTACAAGCAGTAGTTCCGTAGGGTAAATCGCAAAGAATCATATCAATACTTCCATCGGGAATATCCCTCATCTTCTCCAAGCAATCGCCCTGTATCAGTTCAATCTTTGACATCTTTCAACTCCTTAACTAATTTCTCGTTTGCGTCCACAATCTTCTGCATATCCTTAACGGATATTTCCTTTTCCAAAGATTCAAAGAAATAAACCTTCTCGTCCTCTGTCTCGTAATACTCTTTAGTCACTTTGATTATTTTCATCTTTCACTCCTATAATATACTATGTTTTCGGTTAAAAAGCAAGCGGTTTTAACCGATTTCTTTTGATTTTGTTGGATTTTTATAAGCAGGTACAACCACCTTTTGCTTAAGAATATTCATTTTCTATACCCTTGCTGATATATTCTTGTTAAATTTTACTATACTTTTCATATTTTTCAACAAAACTATTATAAGCCTTATCATCTGGCCTCGGCAAAGTTAAACCTAAAAACTCTTGTGAATGTCGATAAATTTTATCAATATACTCAGTAAATTCTTTTGTGTCCTGATCTGGCGTACTAGAAACATCCCAATAGCTCAAACCACCCTTTACCTCAACTTCTTTCCAAGGTAAGAAGTTGCGCTTGTATGCCTCATGAATACTATCTCTATCGTCTCCTGTTTCGTCTGCAATAGCAGTAATCAATAACCAGTATAATTTATTTTGAGACAATGACCTTTTAGCTTTATATTGCTTTACGGTGTATACATAGTCATGGTTAGGTTTAAGGAGTGGAGTGACCATCTGAAACCACTCCCAAACCTCTTTTAAGTTACCGCTAACTATTTGGAACATTTTTTATGATCCATGATTATTCCAGAATTATTCGATAATGTCTGCATAATACCAGCAACCATTTCATTCTTAATATCCCAAAATATCACCTCGTATGTATCAAACAGCCAGTCAAAAAACTGGTTAAAATTTCCACCAATATTATATAGAACTAATTCGTGAATATTTTTCCACTGTTCCGTTGAAACCAAACCATGCTGTTTTTGATGTGCATCGTTTAGAGCAATGTCAGTTTTGTTGTACCTAATTATACCATCCTTGTCTTTTTGGTACTCCTTTTTTTTGGCTTTTGGTGGCAGCTTGTCTGTTTTAGGTTTGTCTTCTGGTTTTTTATCGTCACCTTTTTGATTACCATCGTCATCTTCAGGGCAAACACCACACAATGCCATAATAGTATATCTTCGTCCGAATGTTATTGCTTGCCCACGGGAATGGTGGTCATTGTCTGAGGGAGTGCTTAAATACCAAGCCTTTACCCATTGATTAGAGTCATGGATCATCATAGTAGTTATCAGCACTTCTCTTACATGTACAAGTTTATTTTTATTGGTGATCTCTACTATTTCTTGTGGCGATGGGAATTGCATGATTCCCAAATTGTATTTTGTCAAAGGGTCAGAAATAACCGACCACACTTGCTTTAGATCAGCATAAGTAGAATTGAAAAACGGATTGTTTGATTTTTTTTTAGCAAAATCAACTTCGCTTTGAAACTTTATGAAAGCAGGGATTATCTTATCTGTTTCTGGGGAAAACTCAAATCCTTCCCCACGAATACAGAATTTGTAGTCTTTTTCTTCATTGTTTTCCATTTATACCTCCAGGTTATATTACAAGTAATATTAGTAAAACAACACGCCATTAAACTTCTTGAAAATGCTATATGTTAATCGACAATCCTCTAAGCAATACTCTGATATGGCATCCATTCCACCTTGTGTTTTCATAAGTTCCGGGAAAGTTCTAAAATCAATATCAATCTTTTTCTCGCCCAAAAGAACACTGCTCATGTCATCCAGCTTTGTATATCCCTGGAAACTCCAATTAGACCAAATTTGCATAAGATCAGCATGCGGGGTGTTTGAATATCTTGTAACCCACATCCCTAAATATGTTGTGGTAGGGATACCTAATAACAGTGCCCTCTTAAAAATGAAAGGGACATCAAAGTTGCAGCCGTTCCAAGTAATTATTTGAGTTGAATTTCTATTCTTTGCATCGAATATTTCTGACATAACGTTAGTAATTATTTTTGTTTCATCGTTATCTATGTAACACCCCTTGCCATCTTCCTCAGAATAATAACCAATACAGCAAATTTTGCCGTACAATGGGTTTAATGCCATATTGTCAATTTGTTTTTGTTTTGCGTCAGCTATTTTTGCTTCAATTTTGATTGGGTCTTTTAGATTCCCCAAAGCCACTTCTGGTTCAGGTAGAAGGTGTAGCATCTCAGGATTTGGTATTGTTTCAATATCAATAGCGTAAGTTCTGTTAAATTTTGTCATAAACTCTCCTTAAAAGGTTAATTGTTTTTATTACACTTATATGTTAATTATAAACTCATTTTACACTGTACACGGTCATTGCGGGTATATTTTCTTTTGTTAGAGGTAAGCCTACCATTCCTAACAACAGTCATCCCCTCAGTCTTAAGATCGAACAATACTATTTCTGGGGTTGTAGTTCTCCCTATAATTTTTTGAGTTTTTTTCGATCCACTCATGCCGAAGTAATTCATTATTTTCTGTATCATTGTTACCCCACTTTTTGACGTATTCATTGATTTTTTTAATTTGTTCTTCGTTATACTCTTTAAGAGACATTTTGCCTCCTATTAAAAAGGTAGTATCTCTCCTGCTTCAGAAAAAGCTTTGGAGTCTAAATATATTTCCCTTACAGATCTTTTGTCGTCTGCATCGACTAATTTTGACGCTAAGTTTATCACTATTTTCAACGCCAAAACCACCGTCTCCGTTGGTTTAGGGACAGAGAAATTGTCCCCAACCAAACAAAGACTTGCCTCGTTTAATAATTTTTCTCTTTCATCAAATAATTGAATTTGTGGCATGAAGTACTCCTTATTGTAAGTATTGTAACTACTGTAACCATTGCTACAATACTAACATACTCCAAAAAAACAATAAAGTCAACTGTTATTTTTTTTTTTTTGGGGAGTTAAAGCCCACGGCTTTCTTTTATATTTTGTAGATTCTTCATAAAAACTTCTATTTGGGCGATTTTAAAAACGATGGATTCTTCTATTTTGCCATTACCCATAACAACGAACGAAAGCCTTTCCGTTTTTATGGCAAGGTCTTCCACTGACTTACTAAGTTTTATTATATCAGGCAATATCGCAGTAATATCACACGTTAATTTTTCAATACTGCTCTTGTTTTCTTTCGGTTTACTGAAATAATCCCAAAGAATTTTTGAATTTAAGCCTGCCACTGTTGTAACAAACGCTCCTATTATAATCTTTAGTATAACAGCTTCATTCATTTTAGTTTGATCCCTCTGTTTAGTGCTTTGTTTTTTAGACTATCAGCGTTTCTTCCTGCAATCTCTAACTCCTTTCTTTTTTCTATTAGTTTTATCATTTCTATTCTTGATGCTTTTATAGCGTCATAAATTTCTTTCTTTGATGCGCCATCTCTTCTCATTTTTACTATACGTGCGTTCTTGCCACCTTTTTTTATCTCAGAGATTCGTTTGTTGATGGTTCGGATTCTACTTGATGCGTCAGATTTCCACTCCTCTGCCTTACCAACAAACCTTTTAACAATAACTGCGTTTTCCAATTCAAAATTTGGTGGCTTTTGTACCCCGGCTGTTCCCAACGCCCAATCTGTTAACCATAGAATATCTCTACCAAGTCCACCAAACGCTACCCTTACTTCATGCTGCATCATATCAGGTGAGATATTTAATGCCTTACCAATAGATTTTAGTGTCTCAGAGGTAGAACTCCGTGAACGCATTCCTTTGGGCCATGTTTTCTGAGAGGGCTTTTCGATAGTGCTTTGCCAATAGAAATCATAATCGGCTATTGGTTCAATTATAAGTTTCAACGACACTGGTATAATACTAGCTTGGTTAATAGGGGATATTCCCGAAAAAATGTCAACGGCAATACCCCAACCAGTAGTTTGTGACAATCCGTTTATTTTTTCATAGATCATTTGGAATGGGTTAATTATTAGCTTTGTAGTATGGCCTTTTGGTATTTTTTTGTATCCTTGATCTGTATCATTATCCATTATTATCCAGTTGTCACTTTTTTCTTTGGAAGGAATCTTTTTGTACCACTCATTACGCCTATTCCAGGCCAATAACCCAGCATATACCATAAAAGTTAATCCTGTAACCATAATCGGCCTTATTGGTAATCTACCTTCTTGTATTGGAACTACCCAGGATCTTGCGAATCTGTCTATTCCTTCTAGCGCAGCGTTCGTGAAAGGCATTATTTGGTTAGGAACTACACCGGAATATCCAAACCTGTTAAAATCAGCAGAAGAATGCCTTGCTGCATGTACAGCCTGTTTAATTACAAATTGTGCATCTTTAGCTTTTAAGTTGTTCAGGTTTATACCACTGCTTTTTAAATCCCGGTGGAACACTCCTATTCTTGTTCCAGCTTCAGATAATGCTATTAATGATAGTATTGGTTGAAACGATGTTTTAATCCCATACCAGGATATTTCTTTTGTACCTTTGAAATGTCCTCTGTTTTTCCAGTAAAAAGGATCAAGAAATTGACCACCCTGGCTTCCATACACAATACCGGAATACCCTTTTTTGCTCCCTGCAATACCTGACTCAGGGGAGTTCATGCCCCCGCCCATTCTATTGTACAGTTTATATACTTCATCTTGTCTGATATAATGATTTGCACCGATAAACCAATCAACAAAAGGTATACTTTTCGTATTAAAAGCAGCGTCTACTTGGTCTCTGGTAAAATTTGGAATAGCAAAACCAATGTTTCCACCTACTGCACCAAACCTTAAGCCAGTTGTTGGTACTACAAGCACCCATTTAAGCCATTCCGGTAATTGTCTTGGGCTTAGACTCTTTACCGCTTGGGCCATTTCTAATGGAACCCGATAATGTACCAATTTGCCGTCCTTACGCAAGGAAATTACGTCTTCATCCTGGGGGATAGAGTTATCTGCTACCCAGTTATCCTCTAGGAAAGACTCCATTTTTTTTACATTAGAAGGTACTATGCCTTTTATATCTTTTAATTTTGGATCACTTTCTAACTTGTTTTCAAACGCAGCTAAAGCGTTTGGTGCTAACTTATTTAACATTGGCCGATTAGTCAAATAAAGAGAAAAAAACTCAGCTATTTTTTCATCCAATTGCCTTACATACCTAACAAATCTTTGTGGTACTTCCTCACCCTCATACCTAGAATCCGCTATAGCGTTCATTTCATGTTTAAAGTTATTGTCTGAAAGTATCTTACTAACCCATGGCACCTTATGGTCTATACCATGCCCTAATTCGTGCGCTCTTACCCCTTCAGTCGCACCATACAAAATTCTTATTTCCTGGTTGAAAGAATCAAATTGGCCTAATCTTCTTGACCTTAATTTTGCGGAGGTTTTAACATCATAACCATATTTTTCAGCAAATTCATTAATTTTGTCTCGTAAATATTCATCAACTTGCATTCTATGCTCAATACTACCTGCTTTTCTTGGTGGATTGGTGTATTGAGTAATTAAGTTATCAAAGACTTCCGGGTGTTCCTCGGCTATAGCAATTACATTCTGCATAAGCTTTGCTTTAGCAGCGTTAACAATTGTTTCTTGAGTTGTGGATATCATCAGTTGCAATGGGTCAATTATCATACGACCGGATTCTGAACCCTTAATTCTCTTTATTCCAGTACTAGTAGTTGTCAAACCTATTTTTATAGGATTCTTTATCCCGGATTCCACATCTCTATAATGTGGGACATAGTATGGCTCTTTTAGATTATCAAGGAGGTCTTTATCTATAACACCATTTTCATATTTAATTTTTATTAAGCCTTTATTGTACGCCCATATATTATTTGCCATTTCCAATATAATATTGCTATTCGGATGATCACCGTTTTCTATATATTTTACGTTTTCAATAGCAACATCTAAGCTTATTCCATCATCATAATACTTATCTTTGTTATCATAAAGCCATTCTGTCCGCTTAGCAACCAAGTACCGTGACAATGCTCTGCCTGTCTTACCACGATCTTTCATAGAGAAATCTTTAAGAGGAGTAAATATTGGTTCATAATTATCTTTGATGTATTGCTGCGCTGCGGTATCTGCACCCCTTACCGCATCAATACCGTAATCAATACCTTCTAGAAGGCGATTTTTGCTTACCCCCAATTTTTCTAAGATCTTACGTATCTTGATTATTGGCCACGCCGACTCCTTTACCTGGAAATATGCATTTTCCGATGTAGTTAGCCATCCAGAACCTTTTTTCTTTCCACCTGGATTGTGTTGCACCTGTTTCCCCAACGCACTTATAGCTTTAGCCTGTTTATTTCTTTCAGCGGATGTTTTAGCCTTGGAGTTTTTTACCGTATCAATTACGTCAGCTACTCTTTGCTGTTCGTTGGTTTCCCCTTTTTGATCCGTTGGTACAATTGGTGTTTCTTTGCTTGGTAGGGATTCGGATGCCTGGATACCTGGCGTAATAGGTTTCTTGGGTAACTTTGTTATATCCAGTTGATTTGGCTTTGTTCCAAGCTCTTCTACTATTTTGGTGGTTGTTTCTTCCGGTGTTGATTCGGAGGGTTGTGTGTCCCAATCAGAAGGATACCCACCTTTACTCATATCAATATTATCTGATTGTTTTTCAATGTCGTTTGCTGTTTGAATTAAATAATCAAGTTCTTTTTCATAATCTTCATCAATCTTTTCTTCTTTGGAAATTAATTTGTTGTGGAATATTATTTGATCTTTTTGGTTAAGACCATCCCTTAATATGTCAACTACATCGTCTGTAGTCCAATTATCAATAGTTTGTAATATTGATTGCGGAGGAACAATATTTACTGTAGACCCTTCACCCTCTGTTTTTGCTATATTCCATGATTCAGCGTATGCCTGTAGTTGCTTCTCGGTGTGTTCATCTCTTGTTATTAAATTTCCTTTTTTGTCTTTATTAATAACACCTTTTACGTGTTCAAATTGATTACCCGATATAACTTTGGATATGTTTTGCCTTAACTTTGATGCAAAATCAACATATTCTCTTTCGTCTACTATTTTTTGTTTTTCTTGAGATACCCCATTGTAGTAAGAGTTTGTTCTTTCTTCGTAATTCTTTCTTTCCTTGTTGATTTCTTCTCTTGTTGATTTGGTATAATCTGTTTTTTTGTGTTCATATTTTATCCCCTCAGTTATATCTTTTATAAAATCACTACTATCGCTATATTTTGTAATATAAGGTTTTTTCCCTTTGACATCTTCTTTTTTTTGTTTGCTTATAGGCTCAAGTTTAGTTTTTAACGGAACTAATTCAACTTTCCCGGTTTTATCATCCTTGAAACGAGTGAAGTATTTGTCCTTTATGTTACGGGAACCTACTATCTCACCTGTTTTAGTACCTTTTTTTACCTTGGTGACTCTTTCAATTTCTATTTCTTTGGTTCCATCGTTTATCTTTATGGTAGAAGCAGCTTGTTTTTTTTCTTCAACCGGTTTAACCTCTTTTGTAACTTTTAAATCAGGAAAATCTTTCAATACTTCTGGAGGAACAGTTTTGCCTTCTTCTATTGCTTTTTTAATCGACTCTTTATGCTCTACAGTTTTAAGTATATTACCTGTAACTTCTTCCCATCCATTGATACGATTAATGTTGTCAACTTTGTGGGCACTAATGCCTTTATATTCGTAGATTTTACCATTTGGCAACATTACTTTTTGTCTTAAAACAGAATTTAAATTATTAATTTTAAAGCCATATTTAGGGTTGCTGTCTGGGGTTGGTAAATATGCGGGGGATTCTTTGGGTGCTAAATTACCCCATTTAAGAGGAGCGTATATAATGCCAGACACTTTAATATTTTCTAACTCCCACTGTGATTTTGTTTTCTCGTATGGAGCTATATGCTTATCCACCAATTCAAACCTAGTTTTTAACGGAACTAATTCAACTTTCCCGGTTTTATCGTCCTTGAACCTAGAAAAATACTTGCCACCCACATTCCGAAAACCTACTATCTCACCTGTTTTGACACCTTTTTTTACCTTGGTTCCTCGTGCTATTTCTATCTCTTTGGTTCCATCATTAATTTTGATGGTAGAAGCAGCTTGTTTTTTTTCTTCAACCGGTTTAACCTCTTTTGTAACTTTTAAATCAGGAAAATCTTTCAATACTTCTGGAGGAACAGTTTTCCCTTCTTTTAATGCTTTTTCAACCTGTATTTTATGGTTAACTAATTCAGATATTTTAGGTTGAATTCTCCATGTATCAGAGTGAATACCCCCCTTTACTACCCTTTGTCCCTTATATTCACCATAGGTTAAAACTGTGTCGCTTTTACTTTTTGGTTCTGATTTTTCTATATTTATAATTTCTTTGATTTCAGACTTTGTTAAGCGCCTTTTCATATCACTCTTAGTCATCTCGTAAGGTTGTTTACCTTCAACAGGGGTATCCTTATCAATAGGCTTCACTTCGCCCTTACTAGGCGCATCAGAACGTACCCACTCCTTAAACTCATCAGTAGACATCTCAACAACAGATCCTGCACCCTTCCAGCCTTTTTCGTAGTTGGAGTTATATGCATCTAATGCCTGTTGTTCTGTCTCTACGCCTACAATGGCCTTGTGTTCATCAAAATTCTTAGTCTTTGGATCTACCTGGTTTACGACAAAAACTTTTCCGCCTTCTTTCGCACCTGGTTTGATAAACATATCTACATGGTCTTTGTCATACCCTTTTGTCCCTCGAATGTACCCATAGTCTAATTTCATTTCCTGCGACCACGTTTCCCCATCCTTATCGGTTCCTGATCGAACAGAACCCGCAGGGTTTTCAATGGAAATTTCCATTCCATCCCTTTTTACGTGAGCAACTTTGTAGTTCCCGGCTTCTTTCTGGGCTTCAGTGGGCGCAATATCAACTTCTTGACCTTCTACTTTTGCAACTTTGGATTCCTTTTTAGACTTTGCCCAATCCTGCAATAGTTTTTTAGTATCATCTACATCTTTAATTTTACCAGTATCGGGAAGTTTTACCCCTTGTTCGTCCTCGAATTTCTTTCTGATTTTTTTGTTGTATGGATGAAGAATATTAGAAACAAGATTAGTTATATTATTTCTACTAGGATTTTTTAGGGTAGCGTTTATGCTTTCGTTATAATCTTTTAAGGATATACCATCAATTTTGTCTATCAAAACAGTTTTCGCCTCAACCTGTTCTTCTACTTTCTCAACCTCTTTCTTAACCGGTTTTTCATCCTCGATGATACCTTTTTCAATCAAAGTTTCGTTAACTTTTTCTTTAACTGTCTTTTCTGGTTCAATTTTGACAGGTTCAGCAATAGTTTTCTCTACTTCTGGAATTGGTTCCTCTATTATTGTACCAACACCTGGTTTTTCTTCTTTAACTGGTTTTACTTTTGATAAAGGTTCTTTTATAGGTTGTATCTGAGAAGCTGTTTCTATATCAGGGATACTACCAATAACCTGCTTTAGCTTTTCACTTGCCTCTTCATTTGTTAAAACATCACCGGTTAATCCCTCCCAATATTGTTTAAACATCTTTTTAGTTTTAGGAAAACCAGTTGTTTCATAATCTTCTTTTATCGCTTTAAGTTGGTTTATTTCTAAATCAACACCTGATTCCACATTCTTCTTTAAGGTTTTTAGTTCATTTTTAATTGATGCTTCATGTTCTTTCTTTGCTTTCACAGATTCATCAATAACACTTTGCACAGGAGGACTTAGCACTTCATCGGTAACATCAGGTAGGTTATCTATGGGTTGATCCTGAATATCACCAGAAGGTGCTATTTGCTCCTCTGGTGGTGTGGTTTTTTTTACAGCCTTTTCAGAAGCAGTTTTTAACCCAACTCCAACACTGCTAATACCAACACCAAAAGGTGCAGCTACCAAACCCTCTTTAATTCCTGCCTTTGTTATTTCCCAAAAATTATCTATAAATTGATCTGTTCTTTCCTGATTACTCTTACCTTCTGTTTTTGCCCAAATTTCAGTTATTGCTTCAGGATACTTTTGTATTGTTTCTGTGACGAATTCGGTTGCTCCTGCCTCTATAATCTCTTTTATTGCTTTTCCGGCAATTTTCCCTGGCTTAAACACTTTTAAGGCTTTTCCAATACCTATCATCTCCAATGGTGCCTGTAGTGCAGCATCGCCGATACTTGCAATAAACGCCCTTTCAGGATTAACTCCCTCTTCGGTTAATTGTTGGTATTTAGAACCTGCAATCTGTGAACCTGCAAAGGCAAAACCTGCACCAGGACCACCGATTGTGGCTGCGGCTACGGTTCCTGCTATTTGTGGGGCAACCATTATAACATCCTGGATATACCCAATTATTCCAGGTGACTTTTTAAATGTTTCGTCCGGCTTTAGTATCTTTGTTTTTAGGATTTTCTCCCCGACTTCTCCTACTGATTGTGTGAAGTCATAGTTTTCTTGTAATTTTGAAAGGTGCTCACTGGTTTCCCCTGGTTGAAGATTTGCTTTTTCAATATCAATAGCATCTTTGTATTGTTTTGCAACAACTTCACCAATACCTTTAAACATACCCCCGAACGCCTTTGCTGTTTGTTTAGCTCCCTCTGCTAATGCTTTTAGTGGTTGCACTTTCGGTGTCTCTTGTTCTACTGATAAGCCTCCCTCAGTCCCAAATATTTTATTAGGATCACTGGTTATTGGCTGTTGAGGAGTGCCAATATCAACTCGTGTTGTGCCAGGTACTTCCGTTTGTAATTGGGGTGTAATACCAATCGGTGTTTGTTCTACGGACGGTGGTTCATTAAAAATTGGCTCTGGTTCCTGAATTGTTTCTTGAATAGGTTGAGGAATGTCATCCTGAACCTGTGGTTTTTCTGCAAATAAATACTCAAATAAATCGTCTTTTGGTGCTTTTGTACTGGTATCAATCCCACTACTTACATTAGACTGGATGGTCTTTATAGGACGGGCAGCCTTTTGGGTATTTCCAGAAAACAAAAAATCAAAAAGTTCATCGGCCAATTCTTCCTCCAATAGTTGTGTCTTGTTTTGGTAACTGTCCTTTTGCCATTAATATTCTTTGGGCTATATCTGCAACGGTAGAACCTTGTTTTAAAGCAGCTTCTATTCGTCCGGTATCTATACTAACACCGTTTGATTTAGCAAATTGATTTATCCTGTCAACAGCTAAATATAGCATTGCTGACTCGTCTTTTGAGCCTTTAGGGTATATTTTATTGTAATCCTCTTCAACCTTGTTTGCTACAGCAGTCGCTTCCATTGTAGGCTTTATTGGTTCAGGAACATTCCCCCCACCGGCTTTAACTACTTGATTCCGTTTTTCTTTAAGTATCTCAGAAAGCTCTTTTACATCAATCCAGTCCTCGCTTATATCACCGCTTTCTTTAGGATTGCCCATTTCATCAATGCCATACTTTGGGGTATCCTTAAGTAGTTCTCTTGCGCTAATTTCCATTCTTGTTACTAGGTTGAGGTCTTTTATCCCATTTACATCCTGTTTCTTATTTTCAGAAGCCTTTAACCTGGATAACATTTCAGAAGTATTTCTTTGTTTAGTTAATGCCTGCGTAGCCTCGGTTTGTGCTCCTTTCAGACCTATCCCAGCCTCAAGGCTTTTTGTTTGAAGTTCTGATTGTCTACCTTTTGCCATTCCGGCTTCAGAAGGTAATGAACGATATGCCGGGTATTGTTGCAATTGTTGTTCACTAACCGGCCTACCACCCATTCTTGCCGCTATCATACCGGTTGCGTCTTCTTGGGTTCCTGCCTGTGTAACACCTTGCTCTGGTGGTTGGTATGCACTTGGTTCCTGTTTTTTCATATCTTGTTGCATATTAGATATGTCTGTACCTTCAGGTAATCCACCTACTCTACTACCGAAAACAGTTTCTTGAACAGCTTCACCAATTTGTTTTTGCTCTTTCCTTTTTGTCTCCATATCAAGAGTGGAAAAAAAAGTCTGGTTATCTAGAAATGGATTTGGAAGATCAACTTTGTAATCAGGATCTTTTGTGTATTCCTGCCACACCATCATATTTTTTAGGGTAGGTGCCACACGTTTTTCATAATCTTCAACCTTTTCATTGTCCCTATATTTTAATTTTGAGGCTACTGCGTCAGCCTGACTATTCGATAGCCCAAATTTTTCCTGACCATCCAGAACAAAACCCCTGATACCCTTATAAGCGTTTTCTACGGTGCGCTTTCTTTTGTACTCTTCTACTGCACTGGTTGATGTTTGGGCTATTATATTCAAGGCTTTTTCGATACCAGAACCAATGGCTTGGCCTCTTTTTGCAATCAATGAATAATCCGGCATTTGTGCCATTATGCGCTCCTTCCAGACCATAAACTAGCGACTTGCTGTTTATATTTTGTACTTCTATTAATAGTGTTCTCCATGGCTTGCATTGCACGGAATTGGTTATCTTTTTTCCTTTGTTTCTCTTCTATGTCCATTTGTTCCCGCCATGCAGAATCTTGCTGTTTTAGTGCCTTATCCGCAGAACTTGATTGTACAGCAGAACTTATTACTACACCGGCAAGCGCTACAACTCCTGCTACTATTGCTGAAAACATGCTATCCCTCCTTTTATGTGACTATTCCTTCAGGTCCCTGTCCTTGCTCTATCGGCCCTGGACCATCTGGCCCTGGCCCAACCGGCCCTGGAGTTTCTTTCTTCTTTGTGACTGTAACATCTGGATTTGGTGGTTTAGGGACAATCTTAATAGTTTTTGTTTTTGGATCATATTCTACACCTGCTATCCCTGCCAAAGACTCTGGTGATGTTAGAATCTTTTTCATTGCTTTCTTTGCTTTATCATCCAAATCAGAAGATTCTACATCGTACAACATTTTATCATAAGGGTTAGTTAAACGACCGTCAGTTGCAGCTTTCCATTCACCAGCGGCCCACTGCTTAAATGATTTGTACATTGCTGGGTTAGCTTCTTTGTATTCTGCCGGAGTTGTATATTTATCAGCCGGAGAATTCGGGTATTTCGCCTTCAACCACTTGAACATTTCCTGTTCAGCATCCCATTGAAACTCTTTTGTTTTTTCGTTATAGCCATCTAAATGAGTAGAGGCGTAATTATACATCCTTTCGGAATTTTCCCAATAAGCCTGAGAAACAGCATTGTTTTCCGCTGCATCAATCTGGAAGTCTAAAACGTCCATATTCTTTTCATGTACAGCCCTTTCCATCTCTAATCTTTGTTCTGCGTCACTCCTTGAATCAAGATACGCTTTGTCTCTGTGGTCTACATTATCCTTCCACACATCAACAGTATGTTTGTTCATATCTACCTGTTGAGCGAATTCTTTTACCTGAAGGTCATGAACCTTATCCCATTGTTCACTACCAACATCAAATTGGTGTTTTTGTTGGTCAAATGATTGTTGCCATTGCTCTGTACCGGTTTCAAATTGTTCCCTCTGCTCGTTGAATGATGCCCACCAACGATTATCTTCATTATCATATCTCTTGCGCTCTTCATCAAAAGATTTGTTCCATTGATCTGTCCCAGTGTCAAATTGTCGTCTTTGTTCATCGAATCCGGTTTTCCACTGGTCTAGCTGTTGTTGATTTGCTTTTTCCCATTGTTCCGAACCAACCTCAAATTGTCTCTTTTGTTCATCGAAGGACTTCCACTTGAAGTCTCTATTATCATTAAAGGCTTGTTCCCACTGATCACTTCCGACATCAAATTGTCTTACATTTTCCTGGAAATTTTTATCGTACTGTTTTCTTTGTTCATCAAAAGAGCTTTGCCATTGTTCCGAACCAACGTCAAATTGCCTTCGTCTTTCTTCGAATGCAGAACTCCATTGTCCTGTCCCAACATCAAATTGTCTGATAAACTCGCCAAATTGCGCCTCGTTTAGACCTTGGACTGATCTTGCAATGTCTATATCTGACTGCACCTTACCTTCACCTGCCAAAGTACCAGCGGCCCTTTCTTGTGCTCTTAATTGCTCTATACCTATATTTGCTTCCGTTTCCGCTAATTGGCCTTGTTGTGAGCCTGTAAGCCGTGCTAATTGTCCACCTGCTTGGTCTGACCCCATACCCTTTTGTGCTTGTTCCTGTTTTAGTACTTGTCTTTCAACGTCCTGTGTAGATTTTAGATCAGATAATTGTTTCTGCCCGGCTACATTTCCAGAGATACTCCCCTTACTCAGAATATTTTCTATCGAAGATAAGCCTTTTTTTCTTAGCATATCAGCATCAATAGTTGGAGATACAGGTACATTTGTGTTCGGCGCAATTATATTTGGTGATACTCCTGTAGGCTGTGCGCCTGGTTCAGGAACATTTCTTTGAATATCTTGTAACCTGGATTGTACCGGTGCAACCTCACCCTCTGTTGTTCCAACTGGGTTAGGCAAAACACCATTTGCGGTTGCGTTATCTCTGGTCAGAGTCGGCTCTTCAGCGAATCCACCTAACTCGTAACCTTTTCTGTTGTAATAACCACCACGCCTAAACCCTGGTTGGTTTCCGATTCTCCCCGCAATTACCGGATTAGACATTAATTCCCTGGAAGATAAAGCATCCGTTATAACATCTCCATTACCAGGGCTATTAAATTTTAGTTCCCCTTTATGTATAGGTTGTCCATTAGGCGCTATATCGGCGACTTCTTTTGGATTACCATTACCAGTATATAGAATATCCCTATTAAGTCCTGCATGGGGGGAAGTGTAATCTTGTGTTTTCTTCTTTTTGTTCATCATTGATTCTATTTTCTTTTCTCTTAGCCATGGATATTGAGACATTGCAACCACCTTTAGAAATGTATATACACCCCGTTAGCATCTGACGGATAAATCTTTGCTATATTAAGAACATGAATAATCCCAATCGCAAGAGATAATGTACCAACCCGATTGCCACCGGTAAGTTTTACCTTGAGCTGTGCCAATCCTGAAGCGTCACTGGTAGATTTTGCCGATATTCCAGAACACGCTCTTTTTTCATTACTAGCTGTAGCCGGTAATGTGCAATCTATATAATTTCCGTTACCATCATGTCCATCTCCACCGGTTCCACTAGCCATGAAGGCATTTGGTATTTCCCGAAAATCATCAAACGTTTGTAGGTTTCTTCCCATCTTTTCCCTCTCTTTCTTTATCCTGTAGTTTTATTTCAATCAGATTGTTTACTTTATTTAGCATTGCAACCGTATTTTGAGCCTCTTGCTCAATTAATCTAAGACGCTTACTAAGTTGATACGCCTCAAGTGTTAATTCTGATAATGTTTTTTCGTTTTTCATATCTAACCCTTCTTAAAAGATTATTGGTATGTTGTAATTACCAGCGACTTTCAGACCGTTCTGTAATATTACATTGTGGTTTGCATTAATTTTTATCAATTCAGCCTCTGTTTTTACTGTGTTGAATATGTACATATAATTTGATTCCCCCCCTGCGTCCATACTACTATCATTGTAGTTATTTAATATGCCAAACAAAGTAGGGCAAGGAATAGCATTCCACGATTTTGCGCTTGATATATCGCTTCCATTTACGTGTAATCCATCAATATTTATAGCCATATTAATACTTTCATATATTACACTTGACCTGTCCCATAACATGGCTATTTGCGTGCCTGTCTGCCAGCTTGGTACATTTGCTCCAGTTATACCGACATAATGCTCGCCAAAATCGTCAATAATATATGCATATAATAAATTGTTGCCCCACTTTCTTAAAAGAATACCACCTTGACCAACATTGTTTCCGAACAAAACATGATCATCACCATTTGTAAAAAGGTATTGAGACTTAAATTTCACAATCACCGTGCCAGCACTTAAATTAAACAAAGATTCATCCGTATTGTCTACTACTCCATATTCGCCATTATCGTTTGCTTTTAGCCCCTCATCAGTCCAAGTTGTGTTAGTCAGCAATACATTGTTTCCGTTTCCTGTGAGGTCTAACCAAGATGTACCACTTAATTGTTTGTTGTATGCTGCTATTAAGCCTGTTGATATACCCATTTGACTACAGCCCTAACGTTAATTCTGATAATGTTTTTTCTTTTTCCATATTTACCCATTCTTAAAAGATTATTGGTATATTGTAATTACCAGCGACTTTTCTGTAATCTTGTAATATTATGTTATGGTTTGCATTAATTGCTGTGAACTCAGCTTCTGTTTTTGTTGTGTTGAATATGTATAAATTATTACTACTCCCGTATGCTGGTTTTGTTGTATCACCAACATCATTTAATACACCCAAACTATTAACTACTGCAAAATCGTTCCAACCATCCGCACCACCGGAAGAGTCTGCAATGGTATTAACACCGTTAATATTACATACCATTTTTTTTGTATCAAATAGTATGTTAGACCTATCCCACGAAAAACCTATATTAACACCTGTTTGCCATGTAGGTAATTTCCCGACATTGTAAGCTAAATAATGTAAAGCAAGATCGTCTCTTAGGCTTAAATATAGTGTCGATGCTGAATGCTTAAAAATATTAACATTGCCTAATATATGACTGCCTCCAAACCTACCAAACAAAACCCTTGTTGATGCGTCAGCAAAAGCAGACAAAGATGTAAACTGTATAATAATAGTCCCTACATTTGGCGATATAATAGCATTGCCAACATTTGCCAAAAGACCAATTTCACCCGATGCATTAGCAAGCAGCCCGTTATCTTCCCAGGTTGTACTTGTTAGTGGAATGTCGTTTCCATGTCCGGTTAAATCTATCCATGAACTACCCGTAAGTTGTTTGTTATATGCAGCAATTAATCCGGTTGATAAACTCATTCTGTTTCTCCAATATCGTTATCTATTAAATCAATGTACAAACCCTTTAGGCTGTCGCCGACTGCATTGGCAAATAATAATTTAAGCCTTTGATATATTTGTTTTGGTGAAAACTTTGTTGTTTGTGGGGAGCCATCATTTAAAAATACCATAGATGTTTTGCTCGCACCTCCATTAATAGCTTTTCCGTGCCATTCCAGCCTAATTATATAATATTGTGAGGAGCCATTTCCAGATATCACTTCGTAATTAAATAGTATTTGGCCGTATAAGTCTATTATATCGGTTAAAGTGTAATTTTTTGCCATAATAGTCCCTTTTATCTGTTTTTGTATGTTATGTTAATTCAATCTTCTTTACTGTCCCACCATGATTATAACACAAATAACACTTGCTGTCATCTGTGTCCGTCCAAATACATGACTCACCAGTGTCTAACTGAGTGGGGCCTGTGCCTACTGACGGCACAGCAGATTGGCTTAGCACCCTTGGATAAAGTCCCGAACTACCAGAAAAAGATATATTACCGTTATTATCAAATTTGGTATAGTTCGTTGGAACTCCAGCCGAAGAATCCCCAATTCTCAATCCAGTATCAGCGAATATATCAACGTACCCATCAGCTTGTGAATAGATTCCAATTGCAATGTCACGAAAGCATATTTTACTATCTGTGTCAATAAGAACAACACCACTACCATTAAGTTTAGGGTTGACAACCATATTTGTTGCGTTATAATCAATTGAGCAATTGTTACCAGCTCCTAATCGTAATGGAAAATTATTCCTTGGCAAACTTAAACCATTGGTTCCACTTAAAATCATTTTAACACCGAAGCCTCCAGAGGTATCCATAGCCCAAAAAGTCCAGCGTCCAGGAACAATGTTAGACGATACAGCTCCGTCAACGTTTGCGACTAGCCATGCACTTGCCTTATAAACAGAGCCATCAGCACCTTGGCCTTTAAATCCTGTAATTTCATCACCTGATTGTAACGCAACGTCCGGTTTCCCTCCTGTATTTGAGCTTCTTGTCTTGAATGCGCCTATTGTACATCCATTAACATTACTGTTAACAGCACAAAGCACAAATGGCCAGCTAGTATTTGCGTTTGTAATAAGCCCGTATGGGGGCAACCCTGACCACGCTGTGATCCCTCCGTCAAACTCAGAAGTGCTTATTTTGTTCATGAGAAGTGATCCACTATATATCCTGGCGTCACCTAATATGTCTAACCGGTGGCTTGGAACTCCACCGGTTCCGATTGATATTCTTTGATTTAATGTATCAACAACAATAAAATTTGTTACTCCATCAGCTTTCGTAATCCTTAATGCTGTTGTTGCGTCAGCAGTAGGGTATATTTTTGATGTTTTAACCCCTGCAAATGTTGGTGTTGAAGCAACCTTTACGGCCTGGTCAAGATAGTCTGAAAATTGGTATCCATCCCAAAGATCAGCATTAAGATTAGGTACAACGGTTGTTGAAGCAACGGTAAAAGGTGCTGTTCCTGTGACTACATCACTCTCAAAAGTCCCCGCTGATATTTTAAAACTTCCAGAATTCCAATTTGCTGATAATGGGATAGTCCCATCGTGTCTTACAAAGTCACCGGCAACTGAAGTAATATCTGATAACTTAAAATCAATTTCGTTACCATTGGATTTTATAACAATGGTTTTATTTGAAGATTTGAATTGCACTTCACCATTTTGATTAGGAGTAGACCTAATTTCAGGTGAGGAACCTTTTATATATTTAAACGTCTCAAGTTTCCTTTCTTCTAAGTCACGAATTTTCCCCTGTAGTATCCCAATTTGTTTATTTAAATGTTTAATTGCATCAATATTCTGCCGATTATATATAGGTTGCTCTGACCCAAAACTAGGAAGCTTTGCAGTTCTGTATATTTCGTTTTCTTTTATTGATGCTGGCATATTACCTCATTATTGGGAGTGTACCACCACTACCACTATTATTTATAACGTCATCATAATACCATAATAAAACATCAGGGATTAGCAGCCTTGGTGTTCTTCTTATATCAAACATAGAAACAACCGCAGCGCCAACCATATTAACAACCCCGCCATAAGTTGTTAACCATACAGGAGTAGGTATAATTCCTTTCAAAACTCCATTTTCGTACACATACAAATTTGTACTGTCTAACGCAATCGCAATTGATACCCATCCGCTACCTATCCATGATAATTGTACATCTTGAGTCCACACACCATCGTTTGTCAGCCTTACAAAAGTTGCTCCTGGCTGAACAATTCTAACTATAAAATCATCAACTCCAGCAGTATCAAATTTGAATATGTCTCCGACCGTAGTTAAATCACCTAACCAAAAAGATATTGTTGAAGGTAATGATCTTTGGGATAAATTAGTGGTAAGTGTATCGCCACCTAAGAATGACAGTGCAGAATTACTTTTTCCATCTGGTCCGGTTATTAAACTATTATAAATTCCTGTAACATCAGTTCCTAATGCCCGGTTCATTAATGGACTCTTAGAATCTCTTGTAATCCACAAATCTTTCCCTTTAAGTAGCTCCTGGTAGTTTGTTTCTGATCTTATACCACCAATTCCTTCAGGGGTTACTTTATCTATGTTATTTATATTTTGTTTAACTTTTATTAGTCTAAACGATGATGCTGTTGTTTCTATTTGTAATTGTAATCGCTTGTTTTCTACTCGTTTCCCAAATATATAATCGCCATATTGAGATACATTATTTAGTTTTGCTACCGGTGTATTGGTATCACCATTGGCAAACATTTTTAAGTTTACCCTATGGTTTTCTAAAAATCCATCAGCAGTATAACCACTTCTGTTTTTGTCGGTTTCCTCATTAGGCCTAATTTGAATATGCGATTCAACATGCTCAACCATGGCTTCCTCACCTCTTGCACCGATATTTTCTTTGACCCTTATAACACTATCTATTTCTGTACCATTTCCGTAACTATCTACCTTATCCTTCCAAATATCTTTTACTCCTATTCTATAGAACATCCCTGTTCTATTGTCCAGAATTAGCGATATCGCCTGATTTGCCTTATTCAACCCCTTAACTGTTCCCACCTCGGCTTCAGGAAACGGGAAATCTCCACCAATACCCCATGGTACTATCCCTATTCCATGGTTAGGCTTTATGGCTACCCGGTAACATTTGTCGGTAAATGCTACATGTGAACCCTCTTCTTCCCCGGTAAGATCCCAATCGTAGACATATATCGTAAACGTTGTACTCCACGTATTACCGTATTGATCAGTAATAGTAAACGTACCGTTGTATGTCCCAGCCATAAAATAAGTGTGCTCTGGTGATTCCTCGGTGGAACTTCTACCATCACCAAAATCCCACTTAAAACTTAGTATTGTCGCCATACCACTACCGTCCGGGATAAATTTTACGGTTAAAGGGAATTGCCCTTTTCCTGGATTTAAGGTTATACTTGGCATTCATCCTACCTCAGCTTAGATAGCCGATTTAAAATTGTCACCATTAGATTGCCACACACCATTATTATAGGTTGCAGCATCAGTAACTCCACCAACAGAGAAAAGTCTATTGTTGAAAAAGTCCATTGATTGACCTCTTATATTTGTGGCCATAGGGACAGAATCATCTCCTTCTATCCAATTATTACCAAGTAAAGAATGAAAAAGTTCTCCTGAATATGCAGAAGTATCAGTTTTTCCACCAACCAACACTAATCTTGAACCCATAGATTCAACTGCATGCCCTTCTCTTGCACTCCAATTAGCAGCGGGGTCAATTCGTGTCCAGTTACGGCCATTTTTTGTATACCAAACATCGTTATATCTTGCAGCACCAACCCCACCCATAATATACATGCTGTTATTGTAGACAACTCCAGCGGAAAAAGACCTTGCCCCCCACGGTGCGTTTGGCTCCTGTGTCCATCTTACACCATCTTTTGTCCACCACACATCGTTCGTTGCGGATGCTGCATCAGATCCACCAATAGCCCATAACCTACTATCGAATGAATACGTGCAAAAACCTGACCGGGCAGTTAAATTTGAACCTTTTAGACGTGTCCAATGCACCATGTCAGAAGTGACATATACTTCGTTTCTTGAAGCGGAACCATAATAACCGCATAGTAGATATACTCTGTTGTCATGTTTACACAACCCGAAGAAAGACCTCGCCGTAATAGTATTGCCGTCAGTATCCACAAGCAAAGCTCTTCTATTCCATGTGATACCATCTTTCGTAGAAAACATATCCCCCAAAGCACCTACTGAGTCTTGCCCCATTACAACATGCAACTGATTGTTGAAAACAACGCTCCCATGGAAGGCTCTTGCACTAATAGTGTCGCCACCGACAGGAGTCACCTGAGTAAAAGAATCTAATGCCATACAAACCCCTTATAATGAATTGTTGATTACTATGTATAAAAATGCATAACTTACCAAAGTTGAAACTATTATCAATGCTCCAATCACTCTATCCTTAATTTTAACCCAATTGTACTTTATCAAACCGAAACCTCACTGTTAATGGTGCTTTTCCTGTTAGAGGATCTATTATAACCCGGACCCCAACTATTATATATTCATATTTTGTTATATGCGCAAAGCCGAATATTGCAGAACCAGCCCTCAGAGTTACGTCAAAATTTCCGTCCACTAAATATATGTGGTAAGGATCTCTTTGTGTTGATGTATAACCATCTCCAAAATCCCAATGCCATATCTCAATCGGTGTTTGGGATTCGTTAGTGAATTGTACCCCATGCGGAGGTAAGCCATTTCTTAAATCAGCACTAAACCCTAAATCAAATGCCCCGCCTCTTACAATTATCTGGCAATCATCAATATCATATAGCACTGGCAGGGGTACTCTTGGTGCGGGTATCCCAAAAGAATTAAAAACAGGTAGAGTGACATAAGCAATTAACCCACTGTCTTTTGCTAACCCCCTTCTTGGTAATACCTGACAGAATCCATTAATAACTGCTGGCTCTGGGAATGGTAATATATTACTATCAGGGTTTGCGTTATAATCAAACCTGTGGCTTAAAACCGTCTCGTCATTTGTCGTAAAAACAGCCAGCGAAGTATAAGCTAAAACAACACCGGTTGTCTGAACTAAAGTTCTACGGTCAAGTTCTAAAGCATCATCAGCCATTTATACCTCGTTAATCATTAATACACTCATACCACTAGATCCAAAAAAAAACATTGAGCTTTCATCGGCAACACAAATATGTTCTTTTGCGTTTAGCGTTCTACCTGTTGTCATAATACTCATACCGTTATCGTCAACACTATATACATTCTTACTTTCTCCATAAGGTCTATTCATTTGTGTAGTGACGTAGTTATCGTTTGGCCTGTAATTTTCACATATTAATGGCCTTTGTACAGTATAATTTCCTTTGTCGTCTGGTGCAGCGGTTAAAATTGCCCGTTCATCTCTTGATATACCATATCCACCACGAAGTGTTTGCACTTGGTCAAATATACAGTAATGTCCTGTTGTCCCATCTGATCTAGCGTAAAAAGGTATTTGCCCCTGGCCACCATAGGTACCATTTCTGTTATCGTTGGCACCATACGTACCCCCTTGGTCAACGGCCATATATGGTAATGGGTAGGGTGAAATTTTTGCCCCTGAATTAAAATCATTGTTCAACGTTGCGAATCTTATTTGGTCAGCGTTAAGACCGTCAGCGACACCAACCCCATTACATTCACCGTAAGCGACTGCTATTCTTGGTATAACTGCATCATATCTAAAATCATACACAAAATACCATTCGCCTTTTGTAAAGAGATTGGCTTCTGCCGCATCAGTTACCTGAACAACTACATTGCTCCCGTTTGCCAAAGCTGTTAGCGCAGTGCCGGAAACAGTAACCGGTGATTCTAAGTAATTGGATAGGGGAGCAAATTCATCCAAACCGCATCCTCTCCACGTCCCGGATATTTGCGATTGAACATAAAAAAGCCCATTGTCATTACCCCGGAAGTCATATACAAAAGCAGCGGCATCAAGAGTAGAAAGTCTTAGACCATCCCAAACAAACAAAATTTCCTCGGTAGCTGGATCATACGCACCAACTAACACCATCCTGATATAACCTGCTTCAGCAGTATGATAATACCATTTGATCATTGCTTTAAGGTCGTTTGCATCACTAGGAGTTCCATCGTTGCTTATTAATATGTATGGTTCCATCCTTATTACACCAAAGGTAAGTGCAAGATCACCTATAGCAACTTCATTACCGGCTTGAAGATACTGTCTATACAAATATATTCTGAATGTGTTTATGTCTTCTACCCCAATATAATAATCAATACTAGCGTTAATACCTGAAGGTATTCCGTTACCAGTATCAACAAAACGTACTATTTCGCCATTTTTGTACCCATGTCCAGCGCAAGTTATAATATCGGTAGCACTAGCAGCGTCAGTACAAACCTGTTGTGTTGGATATGTACTTCTGTCCAATATTATAGACCAGTCTGCATGTCCTGTAACAAAGTCATGTAGATTTTTAAGAAAACCATCTGCGTCAACATCACCAAAACCTCTACCTGTACACGTACCTTGATCTTTTTCAAAACTCATTTTTATTCTCTCCCAAAAAGTAACAATCCAATATGACCATCGTATATAGTCCTGGTAGCCTGTTGTAGCTTTTGTATGTCAGGAATCCTTTGCCTACCACTATCCCCAACCTCTAACTCATTTGGCCCGTACTGATACCCGTTGTATCGTCTCAAGCCAACTTGTCCGGGTTCTGACGTAAGCATAATAACCTTTCCGTCACCCACAGGCTCTATACTACCCCAATTGAAACATCCTCTATCTTCCTCTGCTATTTCTAAACCGCTTATTTGTAAAATCACATCTTTTGTATACGGATTAGCGATAAATTGGTATCCAGCAGTAGGCCATCTCCATGTTTTCCTTGAAGTCCATATTATTATAAGATCTTGAAAAAACCACATAAATTGTATGTCATCTGGTATTACATTTGTTAGTTGGTAGCCTTTATCATGAAATCCGTGAAGATATTCCAAAGTATCCGGGATTTGTCCATAGTTTAGCTGACCATCGCCTCTCATTGCTGAAAATATAAGCCCTGGAGTAACCTTGCCTATGTTTCCGTTTGGCATAGCTTGCCAATACCGCTGTTTTAGTTTTAACCTGGTTAACCTTGTTTCAAGGATAGTATCGTCAATTGTGTCGTTGAAATACCTATACACAGGATCAATAGTTATTCCCATAACTGTTTTGTCCTGCGAATCAACTACTCTTACTCTATTTGCGTCAATATATTCTGTTATATATGAATGGTATCCAGTTGCCCATGTGATAGGTTTTCTTACATCACCAGGGGTGAAAATGTCGCCATGTGTTCTTGTTATAACATTTCCTGTTTGGGTTGCTCTCATAACCCTTCCATTGCCTATGGCGGCGGCGTATTTAACATTTGGGTTATATCCATAATAATTATAGTAATCAACAATAGCATAATTATGAGCACTAAGATTTAATATTTCAACCCTATCACCATTATCTAACTCTATGGTTGAACCGATATCTTCTAAATTAAAATATCCCTTTTCAGCAACAAAATATACATAGCCAATACCAGCTTCAAAATGGCCGTAAAACGCAGCGCAAACTCTTACATCATTAACCCATACAAAATCATTCGGTGAGTTAAACTGATCAGCGTCAATACCTAGCTTATATCGTCCTGATAAGTCTCTTGTTCTATATACAGGAAAGTGAGTAAAATGCCATTGGTATTCTTGTGGCGTAACATTAGGGACGTTAGGAACATATAAAGGCCCGACAACTTTTGGGGTGTATGTGTATTTATATAGTATCTCAGTAAAAAACCCTCCCATTGCACTACGAATACTTGTAGTCCCTGGTACTGTTCCAGGTAGTATGGCGTTAATAAAAGATCCTGGTATTCTTCCGGTTGTTATAATGAAGTGATCAACTATATATTTGCAAGTTGCCTCTGGAATTACAAATCTTAAAGAATCTTGTATTCTTAACGCAACCTCAGACATATCCATTACGTTTGCAAAGTTAACAACATGAACCCCAGCATAAGCAAAACTACTATATGTTTCAAACGATCCATTGCCAGATATTGCCAACCATCCGGCAATTGTGTCATAAGGAGGAACAAGCGTCTCTAGTTCTATAGCTCCAAATAAATGAAGTACTCTCCCAATGGGATCATCGGTATAAACATCTGCATAGTCCTTGAACGAAGCATCCCAAATATTTGTGCCGGTTTCTTGTTCAATTCTTGACGGTAACAGTCTATTAACCGATGATGAATTTTGGGGAATAAGATTATCTAACAATTCTACCGTTTCTTTAACCCCATCTTCAAATAACCGACAAGCAGAATACAAATAGTGATAGTTGTATTCTGAAGTTGTTGTTTTCGTAATATCTGGGATTGCTCTGTTTGGAATCGGGACATTTAGTTTGTACACTAATGGGATTTCTCGCTCTAAATCAATCCGGAACATACCATTAGAATTAAATATTATGGAGGAAAGGTTATCAAAATCATCATATCCCGAAGTTGCATTATTAGGTAAGTCTCTTGATATTATCCTGCATCGGACTAACTCGTCCATATTCCACTTAGCAATATAAATATCCTGACCCCACATAAATATCCATCTTCGGGCTATTTTGTGCCATTCCATGAGGTTTGTTTTGCCTCTTAGATAACAATTGAGAGTTGAGGTATGATCCCCTTCAGAATGTACCCTTACCTGAGTATCAGAGATATATTCGGTAATTTCATAATGGGTATCCGGTGAACCTGGAAATACAAAATAGTTGGATGCATCTGCCTCAGTAAAAGTACTTGCTGGCGCAGTTATAATCTTTCCTGATTTAGAAGCCGTATAACCTGTGCGGTTGTCTATTGGTGGAATAACTACATTATAATTACCAGCGAACCTTACACATCCTTCCCTACCAACAATTTCATTTTTGTGGATTATCACATCGGTAGCGTGTGCAACTGCGTTGCCAGGTATTTTTGATGCGGGAAGTCCCTTAATTAAACCTGCACCGAAATTATCTATTTCGTAAGGTATTAAGTTTTCGTTTTTCCCAGGTTTACGAGTTTTTCTGCTCAAAATCCTCTATCCTCAGATTCATAATTAGCACCAAATCCACCCTTATTAAAGGCTCTTTGCATTTTTGGTATAAATTCATCACTAATCGCCCTGTATGCATTTACTATATCTTTGTTTTCCACCCCCATAATCATAGTTTCCGTAGCTGGCAGAAGATATTGTATATCGTATGGTGGAGGTATAGTAAGCGGAATTGTGTCAGACACTAACTCAGTTGGTTTTCGATACCCTAAATATCTATAAGTGTCGTTTACAGTACCAGGATCAACCATAAAAATTATTTTTGCTGCGGAAACTTCGTTAGCTGGTGAACTTCTTATCTGTGGAATATCTATATATTGTATTCCAGAAATATCTATGTTATTTCCCGGCCTTTGGGACACCCTACTTCCATAGTCTTGTGCAAACAAACCGTTAGCAACAAGATTGCCGGATCCTGCTTCAATTAATACCTTTGTAACAAATCCTACCGTACTAGGTAAGTCATAACTGTAGTCGCCACTTATTGTATTTATGACCGGGAGTTTTCCGGTCGTTTCATCAAATACTATTAATTGTTCTGCCTCAACATGGCAAAGCATTTTCTGTACGGAATTGAGATAAAATAATATTCCTCTATCCCCGTCAAGATTCCAGCCGGGGAATTGCTTTGACAAAATAGTGAGTAACTCTTCAGTAGTTGCCATTATCTACCTCTATGGTTGTTTAACTCCAACTTCAGTGACGAAAATACTATCTATAGGCCCAGGTGCAGTTTCAGACTCTTTACCAATGTCTTTTTGAGCAACAACAATTTTACTTTTCCTGGCTTCTAATTGTTGCTTTGCCATTTCAGCGTTTTTTTGTCTGGTTAGTGCGCCTCTTTGCGCCGGTGTTAACTCTGCTTTTTTAGTTTCAATTCCAACATCTTTGTTTTTTCTGCGGGCAATTTCTTTTTCAAGTTCTTCTGTAGACAGCACAGAAGCATCGGCGGGTTTTTCACCGTCTACTGTAAGCGTTGCCTTTTTAACTCCACTAAGAATATCATCAATGTCTGTCAGTATTTTTTCCAATGTTATTCCTGGGTTATTTTTCCCTGCAACCACATCTATAACGTCCCAATAATTATTAGCCTTATGCGATGCTAAAAAGCTTAGATTAAAATCCGTTACCAAAACATAAGCCGTTTGCATTTCACCCCTCATTGGGTCAGCTTCAAATCGTAGTTGCCTTGTAACTTTTTCAAAGGTATATCTTCCTTTTTTTTCTGACGGTATTGCTTTCAGGTCTTCTACTCCTGACACTTTCGATTTTGTATCGTCCAACAATTCCAAAACTACAAAAGAATAACCTGATTGTACTGTTGATACTTTCATCCAGTTATATCTATTTGCCTGTTCCTTCGTCATACTATGAATCATTACGGCTCCTTTTTAATAGGTTAAGCGGTGCCGTTATAGACACCGCAATTATATTACATTTTTTATTCCGGAAATCTGAGCAAAACAACTGCCGATGTAAATTGCTCCGGGTTATTTCCAGCAGCATCAGTATAATGAGGTGTTTGTATTCCTCTTACCAGTGCGGTTCCGTGACCTTTTAATTTCCCATAATCATCCAATTGCTGTATGTGATGTAGTTTTTCTGGACACCAGTTGATGTATGCACCTTTACCCAGGATAAACGCCGTGTCGCAGACAGTCCTTTGATCACGGTTTCTTTCATCCACATCACCAGGCCACAAGTAACCAGCAGACAACCCAAATGGGGCAGACGTACCAGTAATGTCTAACGTTGGCTGTCTTGGATCAACAGCAATTAGAAAGTCTTTGTATGCGCCAATTACACCCGGCCAATTCATAACCTTTTCTGGTAATGCAGCCTTTTGGAGATACATCGAACCCATATTTCGTGCTGACCATTGTGGATCCCCAACATATACAGCCTGGAGCTCTGAAATTGTCATAATATACCCCCTGCCTCCTGGAAGCCCAGGTATCATCAAAGGGGATATCCTCTTCGCAATACAATAATTTGAAGCATTGCTCAAGGTATCTGAATTGGCTGTTTGCCCTAAAGTAGGTGTTTTAATATCCCCACCACCCGACTCCTGAATTTTTGCAACAATATTAGTTGTATAAGTAACAACGTTGTTGCTATATGTGGGCTGCCCTCCTGCAAGTGTTAGACCAGCAACAAGGATATTCATGTTATAGTTTCTTACACAAGCTGCGGCGGTATCCCCATGTACCAAAGTCTCCCCGTACCTTTCAAGGGGTGCTTGTCTGATTTCTAACCCTTCTTGTTCTTTGTTCCAGTCTGCCAAATCTTCAATATGCTGCTCGTAGAGGCCATACAACTTAGCGTCAAGCTTCCTAACACCGTACCCTGGAGTTGATACGACTTTCCGTAAGTCGTTCCTGTAGATAGTTACGGCTCTTGTTCTAACCAGTTCTTCTCTACCGATAGCAAAATCAGTACCGTATACGCCGCCCTCTCTTAATTTCAACTTAACGGTAATTACGGCACTTGTCTTATCGTTAATATCATCCCCTACTTCCATCATTGTTGCATTGGGGATAGATTTCATCTCGGTGTTATACAATCCGGTCAAATGTGTATGGATGTCCTCTAAGAGAGATTTCATCCGTAGTTTTTTGTCGTATCCAACCGTTCTGGAATTAGCGTCTAATCTAGTTGGGGCATTTACCCCGATTTGTGTACCCATTATTAGTTACTCCTTTAGTATATCTCATATCAGACATCCTTAAAAGGCTAGCCGCTGAATGGGAATTTTTTGTTATATTATTGTTTCTATTTCAGGCCATCCAATAGCCTTTGCCATAGAATTGTATTCATTGAGCATTCGATTGTCTCCGGCCCTTGCAGACATAATTATCTGTTTTTCATCCATTTCATTTATTTTTTTATACACTTCGTCTAAGGCTTGTTGCTGCCCTCCTGAAGTTTCATTTACCCCTAACTCAACTGCTCCGCTATCTCTTCTGTTGATTGCACTAATAGCTTGCTTCCCTCCTTCAATTTTCGCTGATAATACTTGCTTCGTGTAATACCCTTCTTTTGCTGCCTTGTCATTATACGCTTCCTCCATACCAGGGAAATAATCAGGGATATAAGTACCAGTTTTTGGTTCATACCTTGTTAACTGTATTATATTTCCGTTTTTGTCTCTGTGATAGTCACCGGTTATTGGATCTTTTCTGTATGCTGTCCAATAATCCCAGGTTTCACACAAACCAAGAAGTTTTACCATATCACCAGAAAGTGTAGTAGGTACATTAGATGCCCTTAGCTTTGCCATTAGTCCAGGCGAATTTCTTTTCAATTGCGCCATCGCCTCTGAAGCTTCGATAGGGCTTACCGTTTCTTTTCCGAAATACACTTTCGCCACCTCTTTTTGATACTCTTTGTAGTCTGCATCAACCTCTTTCAAGGATTTTGTCATGGTGAATTCTGGATGCTTCTTTGAAAATTTTTCAACTTCCTTTTCTTCATTTGTTATAGCATCCTGGTATCTTGATTTAGCGGCATCCTCTTCTTTTTGCACGTAATAACTCTCTGATTTTTTCACAGCGTTATTCGCTTGTTCATGAGCAACGCTGATATTGTTTTGAAGAATTTCAAATTCATCAAAAAAACCATCCTGAATAGCATTCATTTCTATTATATAATCGCTATCAAGTTGTTGCTCTGGATCTGGAAAACGTTCTATCAGCTTTTTCTTTCGTTCTTTGAGTTCAGAAAGTCTGCTTTCTCTAAGCGTTGACTCTTTTTTCTCTTGCTTTGTTTCAGGAGTCTGTTGTGCTTGAGATAGCAAAGAAACCTTTTCTTCAAGGGCTCTAATATTACTAATATTACTAAGGTTTTCCTTAATATATTGTTCTTTCTCTAATAATTGTTGCTTCAAAATAGCAACATCATCAGGAGTTGTTTTTTCCGTTATAGTCTGGTCTACTGTACTCTCAGTTAACGTGACTTCCGGCTTTGGCTCTTCAGTTGGTGGAACAACGACAACGTCAACAACATCATCTGTGGAGGTTTCTGGTGTTCCTATTTCAGCATTCATGATTTCGTCAAGATCAGCTTCAGTACCTTTCCGTTCATCGAAATCATCAATAGCCTTATTTTTATCCTCTTCGGTAGCAAAAGTCTTCATAATGTAATCCTTTCAAAGGTTATTCTTCTATAATATCACTTCCAATTGCCGTTTGCGAGTCCTCAACTGGCCCCGCTGGCATGGAAGTCTCTTCTGTTGCATCTGTTAGTTGTTCCGGAACCGCTGGCATTGCCGGTTGTTGTGACGCCCCACTCGCTTGCAATTGCTGCATTATAGACTGTAACTGTAAGTCTGCGTTTGCGGCCTCAAGTGATGCCATTTTTGTACCTGCGTGTATAGTCATTATTTGCTGAACGTATGACATCATACTTTTTATTTCTATCTTTCGGTTCATTGCCTCTAGTTCTACACTCTCTATATCCGGCAACCCCAATGTTTTAATTAATTTATTGAAAATAAAATTGTATTGGTCTGGTTGAGTCTCATAATTAATATTTTTCAACATTTCACTATATATTAATCGGTATTTCATTTGATACGTTGGGCTATTAGGGCTTTCGGTTACTAACGCTCTACATCTTGATACATATCCAACAGCGTTTCGGATCATTTCCCTGCCGGTTGAATCCCGAAACCGTTCATTTAGTTTAACAATCTTACCGCTTTTTGTTGTTATTTCCCGTTCTATCCCTGCATAGGCAATCTGCCATTGAAAAAAGTATCCTTCGCCTATTCCATCCATCATTTGTTTGATTCCCTTGCTCATTAACAGGTTACCAATTTGGTTTACTTGGATTTCCTTTTCAAAAAGGATTCCTGCTTTCCCAGGTTCAGATACAGCACTTAAAGAATCGGACACTCTTGATACTACGGGGATTACATTATCCTGGATTCTTTTTATCTGGTCAATTATTTGAGAAGGATATTGATTCGAGTTAATATGTATAACCGGGTCGGCTCTATTTGATTGTGATAAATCCGCAAAGTGATTATAACCAGGATTGTTTGCGTTGGCTCGAAAAGCTTCCTTTTCTTCCGGGCTTCTAAATATAGATTCATCAATGATCCTTGCCCCACCATTAGCTTTTGATATTAGCTCCGTTATCATAGACTCACGTTCATTCATAGTTCTTACAGGATCTAACATAGCCGCAACAATGCCTTTGTTCCTGCCATTATATCTTAAAACGGTGAAATGGTAGAATGGTAAACCCTTCGTCTGTATTTTCGATTTCGCATCTTCTAACATTATACTACGGGTGAACTCTGGAACAACAGTTTTCACTTTGTGAATAGTATCTGAGTACGGGGTTTCTTCTACCGTTTCCCAATCAATATTATTAACCGCTGCGTAATGTTCCAGGATGCTTCTGTTTTGTGTTATTGGAAATGGAACCCATCTTACTATCCCGGTAAGTTCTCCGGTTGCCGGGTCTGTTTCTACCTTTGCCCCGATTAATCTTGTTGTGTCTACATGCTCTACATAATGTTTTTCTATCACTTTATAGTGATCAGCGATTTGGCCGACATACCTCCGCCTTTGTTCGTAGGCATTGGAAGGTAAGGCATCTCTACCTTGTTTTTTCATTCTTTCAATTGCATCTGATATTTCAACAGACTTGGTTTTGTACTTTGTTTTCATGTTGCTGGGGGTTAAATACCCGATTTTATATCCTGTTTCTAAATGCCTATCTGAATCCTGCACCCAATACCCACTAGGAATAAAATATCCTGGCAAGATCCTTTGTACTCCTATAACAGGTTTCCCATACTTGTTACTCTCCACTAATTGACACCAACCAATATGTACAAGCCCATCCCTAATAGTTAACATGATCTCATACTCACTATTAGATAGTTCTTTATCGCTTATCCATGAATCTTTTATCGCTTCTGTAGCAGAAGTTTTTTGTCCTTCCACTGGAGTCCAATCTATATCTGGCAATTCTGCTATTATAGACCCTGCCAGAATATCAACTTTTGGTGCTATAATATCAAAAGTTCTTACAATCCTATTTTGGTCATTAAGTTTTAGAAGTTTTTTCTTATCCCACACTCCATTATCAAACCCCATATATGCATCCCACGATTCATACATAAGATTCATATCGCTTGTGTGTGCGATTAACGCTTCTCTGAACTCATTTTCTATAAGTATTATTTCTTCGGTATTACTACTTAGGTTGTTTCTGCCTATTTTCATAATATAGGGATTCGGCATGTTTTGTATATTGTCTATCATTATTCCTCTATTACTATGGGTGCAGTACTGGCGAAAAATTTATGGTCCTTTGGCATCTTTTTTTGTTGCAATGCCGCTTTTGATAGGTCAATGTTAACTCCTGGGATCTGTATGGTAATTTTGTTCCATACCTTACACTTGTTGTCTGTACACCTGAGATATATAGAATTTCCTTTAAAAAACATTAGGACGTTCCCCTCACCATACTCTCTGTTTTTGTATGTGTGTACCTTTGTGTTGTTGCATTTTACGACAAATGTTTCCATAAAAAAAGGCTACCCCTTATCAATCTGATACGGTGCAGCCGTTAATAACTTTATATAACCAAGAATAGGGTAGTTGCGGAACTGCCCTACTGCTAATATAACACATATTACAACTATATGCAAATTATATTTACGGTGTTTTTGTAACTTTCCGTATTATAGCCACCATTGGCAGAATAATAAAGTCGTCAATCTTACCTTTTGAGGCAATTACATCAGCTTCGATAATATCAAGAGCAGCATCTAAGGCTTTCTTTGCTGTCTCTAACGGTAACAATTTAAGTAGTACCGGGAAAAAGTTAATTATTTTTTTGAACATCAGTCCTCCAATGTTATATTGTATTGTTCTTCTAACGACACACCTTGTGCCATTTTCTTTCTTATCGTTGTTGAATTGTATATTATCGTTCTTGGTATATACTCCACTTCTATACATCCTAACTTTTCTATATGCTTATTAACTTTGGGATTTCCACCTGTGTATATTGCTTTGTCAAAGCTATCTATTCCGTTATTAGTAAGTAGAGTTTTTAATTTGTCCTTGGCTATCTTCCCAAAATGTTCCTTGTTTTGAATAAACTTTACGCTTTTTTCACCGTCAAATACCCATGAATAATCTAAGTACGAAAAAACTTTCTTGAACAATGCTTCTGCTATGTATGGGCTGCATCCTTCTCTGTCTGGATAGTCAAGAATCGGAACTATAACCTTGTTGTATTTTGTTAGGATATTTTGTATTGTTAATACGTGCCCTAAATTGGGCGGTGAGAATCTTCCAGAAAATATTGCTGTTTTCATTTTGGGTCTCTCCTGTATCCACAAATGTTACACTCATGATCAAGAATAGCCATACCACAACAAGGGCAAGCCTCATCAACCCTGTTATCCCCTATCGGTGATTCTATACAAGCACAAGCATCACGAAACTGATTATATGTAATATTTTTTGCAGTATACGACTCACCGCCTTTTAAATATATAACAACATCTTTGTCGCCGTTATTCCAAAAAGAGGTAACTGCATTCAAGTCAATTATAGCCTTTGATGGATAATCATCAGCGTTTTTTTCTCCGCCCTTAATCTCTGCATCATCTTTGTCATAGATTAGTATATTAATTTCAAACAGCCTCATGACATCCTCCAATTAGATTTACTGTTCCAATCCCCTATACACAATATCCTTCTTTTCATAGAAGAGCCTTTCCCGCCAGGAAACCACCCAGGATACCACCAATCTAAACAAGTTCCCGCATTTTTAGGCATGTTAACGGCTACACCATGAAAATCAACTTGTTCAAATCCGTCCAATGTCCCTGACGGCTGGCCCAAACAAACAGCTTTGTTTCTTGAATTAATTTGTACGTTTCCAAAAGTTCCACATTGCACCCATCTATTTCCCTTTGAGTGCCAGTAATGGTTAGAATGCTCAAACATAAACCAATTGCATGACTTCACCCCATTATCGTTTTCAATACTTCTGTGCCCTATTGAGATCCATAGTGGATTCCCGTTATCTTCTCTTACGTTAGCAGTACGATACATTTTCTCACCCAGGCCATGGGGAAAGTGTTTGTCTCCTATCTTGAAGGGTTTTCTTATTTCAACAAGATATTTCGCAATCTTTTCAGGAGTCGTTCTTTCTGTATCTATACACATATCTATATCATTATCATGAGGAAGAAAGTCACCACACACAACATACCCAAGGAGACCACCAAACCCTAACCATATAGTGTCTCTAATACCGGCACGTTCTCCACAGTCTAACATAATTTTCATCAGCTCATACGCTCTTTCTTTGCGCTCTGTAGTGAACCAGTTATAACTATGGGCAAATTCATTATGGGTATTATCTTTCCACCATAGCGGTTTCCATCGATCCAGAACCTCACCAAAGCGGAAAGGTATTTGTATTAGGTACGGCTTCAACGGGTCCACTTTAACTTTCCAAATGCCATTACTTCCAAGATCACTTCTTTTCGGCTTAAGTTTTTCAATTTCTTCGTCTGACGCTGTTATAATGTCAGTTACCTTGGAATTACATTCTATCAATATATTAATCCCAGCTATACATAATGCTCCATTTTCAAACACCGCACCCCTACCATTACAATATTGTTGGATTCCATTCTCAGAAAATCCTACGGCTATACCATTTTTCCCAGGGAAGAACTTTATTTTTCTGTGAGTCACCCAATATTTTAGAGTTTCCCCTATTATCCAATATTCGCATGGCATCCGATTGAAGAATTGAGTGACCTGGTGTATTTGTTGATCTTTCATACTTTACTTCTTTCGTATA
>Ga0307376_10000846_pt1 | contig 35894 bp, 45 predicted proteins | sample TR2MG_FD_202536 | JGI IMG/M metagenome (GOLD analysis project Ga0307376, IMG submission 202536) | Soil microbial communities from Risofladan, Vaasa, Finland - TR-2 | ecosystem: Environmental > Terrestrial > Soil > Coastal area > Acid sulfate soil | place: Finland: Risofladan, Vaasa | collected...
GATGCCTGACGACAAATGCCCAGAATGCGACTCAAGAAGAACTGGCCCCGTTGATAGCCTCGGCTACAAACTACATCCCGTGGGCGGCATAGATTGCCTTCATAATCAACTTGCCAAGCTCAAGGCCGAGAATGAGCGGCTAACGGGCCGCCTAGATGCCGCAGAGGTTCATGTGCGCGATTACGAACAGGCAGCCACAACCTACCGCCAGCAGCGTGACCAACTCAAGGCCGAGAACGAGAAGCTGCGCACGATCAAAGGCGACACCGCCGCAGACATCGTCCGCACGTACCTCTTAGGCCAAAACAATCGTCTACGCATCAAGAACACTGAACTAAACGAGCGTGTTCAACGAGCAGCATACGAACTCGCCCGTCTACACGCCATGGAGCAGCGGGTGAAGGAAATAAACCCTGCGATTGACAAGGAGGGAAACCTGGTTCTCGTAATTACAAGCAAGCCGCCAAGTAATCTCTGTTGGCGCACCATCCAGGCGCAGTTACTTGGAGATGGCAACGAAACGAAGGAGACGCAATGAGCGACAATAAACACCAGACACTCTCGATTGAAAACATTCTCATCACAACGCCCAGAGATTGCTGGCAGGCATGGATTCGGGCTATAGCTACGGATCCTGATATGTCTGCTGATCGAGCACTCGTACATCTGAAAAACCATGTTGGTGGACACCTAAATCCAAACAGATTTGTCGAGTGGCTTGCCGGATGCTACAACCTGTTGGCAATTCTAGGTTGTATACAAGGGATAGATCCACAATATCTTGTTGGCGTTGATTTATTGTACCGCAAGTGGTTATCTAACCCTAATAACTATACGCCACCGCCTGTAGGGAAAACAAAGAAAGCAAAACGAACCAAGACTGGTAGTGGGTCCAACGAGTTGTCCGGATCATGAGAACTATTAAGAAACCAGAGGAGATGCAATGATAAGAGTCAAACTATCTTCTGACAAGTTTACTAGGATTTTGGAACCGTTTGTTTACTTGCCTGTTCTATGTAGACTCGGTAAAGCGCTTTACTCTCCAAACATGGCAGAAGTAGTCGGAGACTTTATAGATCTGTCGATGGCAGCTGTCCAACTATCGATGCTCATGGAGAGTGCGGAGAGAAATACCAATCCGGAGTCGTTGACTAGGAAAGGGTTTGGAGTAATGTATTGGCGTTACCGAGTAGATTCCAAAAAGGCAGCAGTTGTTTGGAATATGTTGTCAGAATCCTTTTTTGAGTTCATGAAAACAGATGTAGTGTGCAAAACGGAAACAGAGCCAGTGAATTCAAGCTACTGGCCTTTTCTCTACGGACAAGCTCTTTTCCACCGGAATGTTGCACAGCTGCCGACATTTCCGATTGATGATATTGCAGGCTATTTTCCACGAGAGTCAAAGGTGCTAGACTTGGGTGGCGGCTTAGGTTTATTCTCACGTATATTCACAGAAATGTTTTCTTGCAATGTTACTTTGCAAGAGACACCGGAAATGGTTGAGGCGTTACAAAAGCAACTCTTTCCAAATTGCTCATCGAATGAAATATGTAAAACAGTCGTATCGCAGGCATACCCACCCATTGCTTCACCAAATGGGTGTTACACGGAAAACAAATTCGATGTTGTCTGGTTGTCCGAGTTCCTACATCTGTTCCCACCACGAGACACAGCGAAACTGCTCACAGACATCCGTTGTGAACTCATGCCAAACGGATATTTACTCATCAATGAGATCAACAAGAGTGGCAGACCATACAGTCTCTGGATGCCGGTGAGATTGTTACAACGGGGATCGCGCGGCACTGCTTATTCGTACGGGCAGATCAAAGAAATGTGTTTGGACCACAATTTCCATCTTGTTAATACCGTTCAATGGGAGCCGCACCACACTATATCGATATTCAAGAAAGGTGATTGACAATGGCATTGTATGCCTTAGATTTGGAAACTACCGGGTTAGACCCGTTTCGGCACCGCATAGTTTCGGCGTCGATTTGTGGTACCGACTTGAAGCCGGAGTCTCGCAATTGGACACCGACATGGCGGGATAAGTTATATTCTATCGTGGCCAATCGGGATAACACGGTGCTTATACAGAATTCCGTTTTCGATTTGGCACATCTAATCAGAAATCGGTTCAAGATCAATTGCAAGGTCGCCGACTCAATGATCGGTGCTCATATTCTGCAGCCGAGTGAAAAGGCAGACCTCGGTTCAATAGTCAAGCGCTACCTGTGGCCTGTCAGAAACGACCTCGGGATTGTTGTCGATTGGAATTGGAAAGACAAAGTCAAACAATACATGAAGGAACGCAACCGGTCATTCAGACGCCAACATGGACGTAGCATGGGGATGCAAGATATTCCGGAAACACTCCGCAATCATTATGGGCGCTGTGATGCGTTGTACCTCATGCTTGTCTGGCAGGCCATCAAGATACAACTCAAAACCGAGCACCTGTGGAAGGTATACCAGTTGGACATCGACACGGTGCCGATCGTTCTCGGGATGTTCTCCAATGGAATCAGTCTTGACAGTGAATACTGCCGGAAGCGTATCAAGGAATTGCGGGCAAAAAACAGAGCCGTTGCCAAACGATTCCATGGGACAAACCTAGGATCTCCGAAACAAATATACGAGAAGGTGTTCCCGAAGCTCGGAATAACCCCTCGGTACAAAACAGTAAAAGGTACGCCGAAGACCGATGAACAAACTCTCCTCCGGTACGCCAGAGAGAACCGAAAGATAATGGAAATCATTGATTATCGGAAGAGTGTAAAGGACATCTCATCGTATTTTGGAGCGTACCTCAAGTTGGTGCATTGCGGAAAAATACATCCCACATTCCGGATTGCTGCTGCTAAAACCGGAAGACTGTCGTGTGCTGATCCCAATCTCCAACAGATGAAGCGTGTCGGAAAAGGAATACGGACTGCTTTCATTCCACGTCCAGGTTATCTCATCTTCCGTTGGGACTACAACCAAATCGAAATGCGGTTGATTGCCTGTAAGTCACGGGACCCTAAACTGTTGAAGATCTTCAGATCCGGCGGCGACGTACATGTGGCCACGGCAAAATCCATGCACTTGTATTCCGATGAAATGAAAGAGACCCTGCGTGGCCAAGACCCGCGTTTCGTTGCTAAGCAGCTCAACTATAAGTTGTGGTACGGAATGGGAGCAAATGCTATCTCGCTTGAACTGCTACTCCCAGTATACACTGTGAGGGCGCTGGTTGAGAGTTACTGGAAGACGTACAGTTGGGGCCACAGCTTCTTCGAACTCATTAGCCAACGGGCAACTGCACAAGGATACGTTCGCGACGAGTTCGGCCGTATATATGTTCCAGATGGCCCGTATTCCGGCTATAAGTGTGTAAACTACTTGATACAAGGTTCAGCCTCTTCAATCATGAAGATCGGGATGAAGCGATCGGCGCCGTTACTGATAGAGCCTGACGCTCGTCTGCTCCTCACCGTACACGATGAGATAGACGTCGAAGTGCGTGACGACCCCAATGTTTATGTACCGCTCATTCCGAAGGTAACAAAAGCACTTTCCGAATTTACCGGTTACGAAGTCCCGATAACCGTTGAGTGTAGTTTTACTAGAACAAATCTCGAAGATCTTCATCCACTAACTCAACTGAAAGGATTTGAAAATGTCAAATAAGGTCCACAGATTCATTCCTCACAAGTCGCAATCTGAACGGCCCTCTTGCGGCATCTGCGGAAAGGCAGCGTCACCGTCTCTGATACACGAACCGAAGATTTTCAGGGGTTTCGGTGTCGCAATGCCGTTAATTTCGGACAAAAGTCAGGTCGGTACGGCGACATTCGTGATTTGTTTTGATTGCCTCGGTGCTTTGTGCATCTCCGTACGGTCGATCAAGGCCATTGTCGACGAGATCAGAGAAGGACTGAGTAAACAGGCAAAAGCAGAAGAAGCACAGCAAAAGATTGACAAGGCAGCAGAAATAAACAATGCAACAAATCCAGACGAAGAAGAGAAAGGAATAAAATGACCAAACAGAACTCGATGCAAGAACTAGTTGCCGATTTCATGGTAGCCGCCGGCTATCCGGTAAATGTGGAACCAATCGATCTGAAAGCGATGGAGGGCCGCATAGTGATTCTCCGTCCCGATTCTGACGGGAGTCCTTACAAGATATTTTTCAAGGAATACCTTTACAACAGAATCACCTGGCTTGACGAAGAGCTCGACGAAATCTCGGAGGCTGTTGCAACTGGAGACCTCCCAGGCTTAGTTGACGGGCTCTGTGATCTGCTGTATTTCCTTCTTGGAACTGCCAGTTCTCTCGGAGTAGAAATCCGGCCGATCTTCGAAGTTATTCATGCGTCCAATATGGAAAAGACCGATAGCTCCAAGGCAGTATATCGCGGAGCTGACGGGAAACTCGGCAAACCGGTGGGATGGAAGCACCCAGACATTGCCGCTGAAATACAGAAACAATTTACGAAACAAGGAACAAAAAATGGCACAGGACCAAAAAACTCTCCGGCAAAGTAAACGGCAATGCATTCTCGTTGATACACGAGAAAAGCAGCCGTGGGCTTTCAAGGTAACAAAGCGCAAGACGCTCCTCATCGGCGACTACACCATACAGGGTGGGACTACTAAGGTCCTCATTGAACGGAAGGGCTCAATCTACGATCTCTATCAGACAATGAGACCGCGGAATCGTGCGCGTTTCATGGAGAACATGCAGAGAGCAGCAGAGTCAGTTGATTGGGTATTTCTTGTCTTGGAGACCTCGCTAGCCTCCATTTACCGCGGAGTGAGAGAATGTCCAGTCCCGCCGCACGTTGTCGTTGATTGTCTGATAGAGTTGATAGGCCACGGAGTCAACGTCATATTCACCGGTGGCGGAAAGAGAACAGGCCGCGACTTCGCTGAACGGCTCCTAAGAACTTTCGGAAACTTCCCAAAACCCACTAACCACGTTCGGTAAGAAAGGTACATTAAAATGGCACCAGAAGAAAAAACAGAAGCCGGCAGTCAGGACAACAGGACCTACGTCGCAGTTGCCGAAAACGGGAAAGTTGTAGGCTGTCTCGGAGAAGTCGTCGAGGAACAGATCTTATTTGTCCTGATAACAAAGACCGCGGATAATAGGATCCTGAAGGTAGCTATTCCTATTTCCAAGGCATTCGTGGCGTTTGTGCACGGCGGAAAGCTGTTCATCACCGTCAGAGAGAACCTGTCTGTGACGTTCCAGACCCTGTCAGAACGCCACATGACTTCAAACGAGCTTATGAGCGATGAAAAAAATGACGAACCCAAAGGCAACTAAGACCAGAGTCAGCGTCTACATGGATACCAAAGACCGCGAGCGGCTCGATTCCTTAGCAAAAAAACTGCTGAGATCCCGCAGCTTCACAGTAGTCCTGGCCGTGCGTCTTTTGTTACAATGTAATAATTACGACGAGCTGATCAAACGGCACTTCAAGGAAACGCGGAAATGAAAGAAACGAGAAAGAAAAAGAAAACCGGTGTCGCTAAGACAAAACTATCACCGGAACTTATTTCGAAGTTTACTTCGCTAGCAAGAAGAAGCGAAGTCCCGAAACCGGTATACAAAGAGCCCGACCATTTCAGCGTCTCTTCAATCGGCACTTTCTTAGACTGTCGCCGTCTCTGCTGGTATACGAGAATACGCCAGCTGGTACAAAAGATGCAACCGGAGTACTACTACATCGGAAGGGTGTGGCACTCTGTCCTGGAGACGCTATACAACTGGAAAGACTTCGACGCCGCAAGACGCCAAATTGCGCGCGCCTTCAAGTTGGAATCTAATTCCCCGTGGTTCACTGCTGCCCAGAACGAGTCAATGTTGACAGACAAGGCAAAGATCACAGGGATGCTCAAGGGGTATGAGAAACAATACGGCGAAGAGGACTTCAAGCTGTGGAAAGTGGTCCGCAGTGAAATCACTTTCAAATTGCCAGACTTCCTCAATTCCGGCTTCGACTTCACAGGCCGTATGGATGGGGCAATACAGATAGACACCGGGCGGCACAAAGGACTGTGGTGCCTGGAGAACAAATCGGCTAGTTCGATCGAGCCGTATCAGTACGATCGTGCGAAGATCGATACCCAACTTTTGGGGTACATTTGTGCTGCGACCCATATACTCGGACAAAAGCCGAGAGGAGTTATCTGGAACGTTGTTCGTAAGCCGTCGATCAGACAGAAGCAACACCAGACGATAGAGGATTACAGGAGGGAATTGATTGCCGATTATCAAGATCGTCCTGGGTTCTACTTTTATCGCGATTTCCTCCCTGTATCCGTTACTGCTATGCAGCAATGGGAAGCAGAAATCTCAAACATACTGCTTGATTTCGAGTTGGCTTGCGAGAACCTAGAAGACAAAAGTTTCTGGTACAAGAACCCGAACCAATGTACGCGTTTCGGCCGCTGTCCGTATCTCTCTCTGTGTACGCGCGGAGAAACACGTAAAACACTGATGTATTTCCGGATCAAATCCATTGAAGAAGATGACATCATGAAGGGTAAGAAACATGGCAAAACAGCGAAAAGGAAAAGGGAAAAAGAGGAAGCTCGCGCGGCGATCATTAAATCAAGACGAAAGCGTCGAGTTGGTGAGGACTGAGCCGGCGGCGTCATTAACCGATTACACGGTGTTTATCTACGGGCCACCGAAAATCGGAAAAACGCGCCTAGCTTCAGAATGGCCGAATTCGGTGTTCCTCGCTACCGAACCGCAAGGGTTGAAAGCAGTGGAATGTGACGCTTTTCCGATAACCAATTGGCGCCAATTCCGAGGAAGTGTCAGCGCCCTCGTCGAAGACTTCGCCGGAAAATACCAGACAGTGATAGTCGACACCGTTGACCTGGCGTATAAGTTCTGCCTTGATTACTGCTGCGAGGTCCACGGGTTTGAGCACCCAAGCGACGAAGGATGGGGCAAAGGATGGGAGATCGTTGCTAACGAGTTGTTGAATCAAATACTCCGACTCTTCAACGGAGGGTTCCTCCCAATCTTTATCTCACACTCAAAGAAAACGGAAGTTAAGACTGCTTGGGAAACAAGAACGATTATTGAACCGACACTGTCAAACACAGGGCGTCGAGTGATTTTGCCGATCGTCGACATCATTTTGTTAATGGAGCCAAAATCCATTGTTAAGAAAGGACGCCGTCGGATTGTGCGTACTGTGACATGTTCACCGGCTCCTGATAGAGAAGCCGGCGATCGCACCGGATTTCTCGGTAGCAAGCCGCTTGTAGTAAGAGAAGGGGAGGGATACGAGACCCTCTCTGCAGTGTTCAATGAAAATGTCAAAGCAGAAACAAAGAAAAGAAAGGAGAAGAAACGTAAAAAGAAGCAGACCAGTTAGTAGAATGTTTCCGTTAACCCCTTACAAAATGTAGGAAAGTGAAATGGCTAAGAAGAAGAGTTCGAAGAAGTCGAAAACCGCCACCAAGAAAAAAACATCGAAGAAGACTGGCGGCGGTAAAGTGAGTCCGGCTCTCAAGGCCCTACAGGCATTGTGGAAGAATGCTGAACCGCATGTCGGATTCAGCCCGCTTCCTGACGGCACCTACCAGGCAGAAATCAAGGACTGGAGAGAGGGTGTCACCAAGACCGACAAGGCGCAGCTGGACATGACGTTGGAAGTGCTCTCCGGAGAATTCGAAGGGCGCACTCTCCACAACTACGACATGCTGGTGACCGAAGAGAACATGAATTGGGTCCAGGGCACTCTGGAAACGCTGGAACTCAAGATCCCCGAAAGCGTCGGGAGTCTTCCCAAGACCATGAAAAAGGCCATCGGCAAGATCGTCGAGATCAGCGTCCGCAACGTCGGCGGTTTCACCAACGTCTACGTCAACGACCTCCTCGAAGAAGTTGAAGAGGAAGAGGAAGACGACGAAGAGGCAGAGGAGACCGAGGAAGAGGAAGAGGAAGAGGAAGAGGAAGAAGAAGACGAAGAAGAAGACGAAGACGAAGACGAGGAAGATGAAGACGAAGACGAGGAAGAAGAAGAAGACGACGAAGAAGACGATGAAGAGGAAGACGTATAATCGGCCGTGACCGATTAGCTAAGGCTGTTGCATCGCAGCCAGGGACTGGAGAAAGAGTTCACAGTAGCACGTGCCTCCAGTCCCTGGCTATTCTTTTCACCGATTAGTTAGGATTAGCTAATGGCTTCTCCGTTGGATATTATCAAGAATGTATTTACGCAATGGCTCGATATTAGCCAAGATGACCGGAGAGTAGTTGACTATATTCTATCACTCCTTATTGCAAACAGGTGGCCTGGTGACCCTTTGTGGGGCTACTTAGTCGGCCCTCCTGGCTCCATGAAAACGGAACTATTGCGCACTTTCCGTGGAACCCCAGATGTATCCTTCATATCAAATCTGAGAGCCCGTGCAATACAAAGCGGGTACCGCGGAAAAGACGGCAAAGACCCCTCACTGCTGCCGACATGGGATGGGAAGACAATCATATTCAAAGACTTCACCGCTATTTTGACAAAGCCGAAACAGATACGCGAGTCAATCATCGGCGACTTACGAGACGCTTACGACAGCTTTGCCGATTTGGGAACTGGTACCGTCGGAATGGTACATCACCAGGCACGATTCGGGGTAATAGCAGCAGTCACACCGGCAGTTGACGGCTATTGGTCATTACACCAGCAACTCGGTGAGCGATTCCTTTCTTTTCGCTTGACAGTAAGAGACAGGATGGGTCCAGTGCAGCAATCAGTAGCAAATATCAAATTCAAAAACAGGATGCGCAAATTGATGGCGGAGGCTGCTGCCGAGTTCCTTAAAACTTGTCCTGTACCGCGTATCAATGCCATGAAGGTCCCAAAGCGCCTCCGTCAACGACTAGAGGTCTTGGCCGACCTGGTAGCTCACTGCAGATCGTCAGTGACCCGCACGGGCTACGGGCACGCGTTGATGTACGTACCATCACCGGAGCTCGGCACGCGCATCGCACAGCAGCTGGCCAAGCTCACGATGGCTTGTGCGGTCGCTGACGGACGCACAGCTGTCACGCTGAGCGACTACGGCTTGGCGGCACGCGTCGGCCGTGACTGTCTGTCAAGTTTGACCGCCATGGTCCTCAGACGGCTCTATCGTGCCGGTGCAGACAACAGTGGAAAGCCGAATGCTATGTCCACTGGGGAACTTGTAAAGCAGTTCTCGCATACCACGCTTCACCACCAGTGTGAAGATCTGCAGTTTTTAGGGGTAGTCGATAAAGTCAAGTCAACGAAGAGAGAAAGTTTTAGCGGGACTTGGCGTTTGAAGCAGTCTGTCTTCGAAGCAATGAAGTTAACAGAAATTTGGGTACCGATACAAAGAAAACGAGCAGCCAAATAACCTCAGCGGGCAACGCTCCAGTTGGAAAGAGGCTACTGGCTGCTCGTAATACTATTTAGGACTCTTCTTCTTGTTTAACTTCTCCACGATCGGATCGACTTCTGCCTGCAACCGTCGTTTCGATGTCTTGGAACCGTTTGTTCCAACGGCAGTTTCCTCAATTGACTCAAGAACCTTTTCCTTGAACTCTTCTGGCAGTTCTTGTATGCCGGTGACAACCGTGCGGAAAGCGAAGCTCTTGCGCCACATTTTCCATGCGGCATAAACAATGATGGCAAGTATAGCTACTCCAAACATAATAAGAGCCCATGGGCCACTAAGTAAGACACGGCCCACAACAATGATGCCGATGCCGCTTGCTGCCACGTAAAGTCCAAGGCTCAACGACTTAGTCCACCATCCCAAGAAGGCCCCTACAACAAGCAGCAACCCGCCGCCAATGTAGAATAGCAACTGTCCCCGTGAACCGGCAGAATTGGAAGTAGGACCCGCTGCCGGGCGAGCCTGCCATTCGTTCGCGCCAGTCTGTGCCATCTGCGTTGTTGCCGTTACTGGAGCATGCACTGGTGCTGGTGGCGGCGCCCAGCACGGGCTATTTGCAATGGTGGTTTTGGTAGCTCGTACGCCGTCACGTTCGGCAGTATCCGAGAGCCAGTAGAAGGTGCAGCCTGGAAAAACCATAAGCAAGATTATCGCTGCAAACAGTTTCATAGCTGTCTCCTTTCGATTACCGTTGTCTGTATTATGTGGTCATCCCAACCATCAGCAGTCACTTTCCCGTTTACCTTGTACAAAAGTGGTACATACGGGTTATTTGGGCGTAGGGACCCACGGAGAACACTTACTTCTACTCCAAAACAAGTCGGAAGATGTGTGCTGAGTAACGATACCAATGCTAAGCGACACTGGGTAAGTATCGGTGCTCCGCGAACAAGTCCGAGCCAGTTTCCCCATATCAATCCAGCAGCCTGGAACAGTACTCCGGCTGGGGAGTCGCCACCGAAACGTTGGAGCCCGTTGGCCCAAAAGAAGTCCCCTTCAGGCACGTCGCATTTGTGCAGTATTTTATTACAAATCAAGTACTCTCTGTTCCCGTACTCAAGTTTGTTGACAACGGTGGCGTTCTCATTACTTGCAGTGAATCTGGCTCCATTGCTAGCGGCAACTGTCATAGCCTTCATGTTGCGCAGCTTAGACATCTTCTCTTCTTTATAATGCTCTCTTACTGCAAGACCAGAGAAATAGTCCAATTACCAATAATGCACCCGTGGACATTTCGGGAACATCGGCGGCACTACCAACATCGTAACCCCAGTTTGCAGCGAGAACCGATAAATCGTCAAGGTCCACGTCGTCGTCAAGATCCATGTCTCCGTCAGTCCACTTCATTCCTACCAGTGGCGGAGTCTTCCAGTTTGCAGCCAGAGTTGACAGGTCATCCAGATCGACATCGTTATCCAAGTCAACGTCGCCATTGTGCAGACCGAAGTCCGGCACCAATAGCAACTGTCCTATGAGTGCATCTTCGTGCATAAACAGCGTACAGGCAAATGAGTCGCCGCCGGTAAATACGCCAGTTAGACTACCTGACCATAAGTCGGTGCAGTTATACTCACCGTAAGCCGCCGGCATGCCGTCGATCTCGAAATCATTTCCAGTCAAAATGACTGTGCCGCCCCAAAAAAGGGATATAGCTCCCGAAGACAGGAATGTCCCACCAATCATGGTCAATATGCCGAAATCGTGTGCTTGCAACTCATTCGTTATAGCATCGCCAGAGATCAGTACCCGCGAAAGACCGACTGACCGAACAAGGTATATCGTCCCTGACGTGAAACTCGCATATCCGGTATCCTGCGCTGTCAAAATACTGGCATTCCCACCAGTTGCGAAAAAGGCACTACTACCCCCGGCAGACAATGACCCCGAATGCCCGCCTATAAAGTTTATTGTGCTGTTACTCTTGGCGTTGATGCAACCACTATTTTCGTCACCAGAAAAGTTAAGTGTTGCGTGATCGTCCACGTTTAAGGTCGCGACAGTACCGTCATCCATGTTGACGACACTTGTGTCGTGAATCCACAGATAGCATGAACCTAAACTCGCTCCCGTTGTAACATTGACAGTTGTTAGGCCAGCTGTCTCATGGTCGTAGATCTCCACAGGTTCGTTAATCTGGTAATCGATGGTGTGCGTCCCGCCATCGTTGAAGTACACAACAGCTTGGCAGGGCATGGCAGCGCACAACAACAAAATGACACTGGCCATTAGCTTCAGTCGGTAATCAGAAATTATACTGGCCATCTTGAGGCTCCTATTTTTCTTTCCATGTCTTGTGTAACCAAACATACACCAAACGGTTTTTGTAAGTATGCCTTAAATTGGCACATGTCCTCACCGAGATTGTTAGACCCATGTCTATCATACGTAGGTAAACCCGTCAACCACATTCCAACGGACGTAGGAACGCTCGTATGAAGTCGCCATAGACAGGAAGCCACTCGATACCGCCTCGCCGACGCCCAGGGCCAGGGCCGAAAATGTTGGGGCCGTGGCGACATCTCCAACAGCATTGCTCGTGATCGTCGCACCGCTGCTGGCTGCGGTAGCCTGCGATTGGTAGTGGCTGTAGCTATCCTCTATCACATCGCAACCCTGCACGGCGTATTCTAGAGTAGCCCCCCCATAAATCCCAGGTGTCTTCTGCGTCATCACATACCACTCAACGGTGCGGGCCACGGTATCATCCACCTCGACCTGCTGCGTCTTGCGCGCCCTATTGCACATCGAATGCCAAATGTTCGATGCTTCGCATTGCGTCGTCGCCGTGGCATTAAAAGCCACCGCCGCCGATTCGTGCCATGTGTCCGCGTCCCAGGCAGCAGCAGCGGCCGCCTCGGCGGCGGCGCGGTTGGGCTCGGAAACGCCCTGCCCCTGTCGATACGCCGGATCCACTATCGATATTGCGTCGCCGTCCAGGAGTTGCCATATCAGCATGTTCAGGGCCGTCTGGATATCGTACATGATCCAGGGGCCGATGATGTCACCCGCCACGGCATAGCCACCTGGCGAGATATAAGCCGGATCCGCCCAGTCCGTCCAATCGGTGGGGATAGTCGTAACTCGGCGGAACCCAGTATACTCGCCTCCACCACTCACGGCCTTTATCAGGTTGGCGGTCGTCCAAACGGGGATGGTTGTCTCACCGTCATAGTAATCGGCGGCGCGGGGCGTCCCGTCGAGATCGTGGGACTGCACCCAATAATGTAAGGTATCAAAGATCCACTTTTGCAGGTCGGCCCATCCCATCCGACCTGCGGCGTGTGTTAGTGTCTGTGCGATGTCCCCGGCAACCGGCACCGACTTCGCAGCCTCCCCAAGGACCGTCAAGCGCTCGTTCCAGGCTCCGACAAACTCAGTGGCATTGAGGACTCTATTGAAAGGCGTCGTGCCCCAGCCAAGACCTGTTGTTGTCCAACTCATGGGCCAACGAACCTCACATAGTCCCAGACCGCCACGCCGCCGATGATGGTCAGGACTTGATAGTTTGTAACTGAACTTTCGGTGATGGTATGTTTATAGACGCCACCACCAACATCAGTGCCGATGACGACTGTGTTCGCAGCAGGTGTCTTGGCTAGTGTGTCAGTGTGAACACCAGCGTTTAGGAGTGTGTGTGTTTTGACGCCACCGAAAGACAGCCGCACAACAGCCCATTTTAGGCCAGTACCACCCTGGATCAACAGGATCTGAGCAGCTCCTGTGACCCCACTTGTGAGATAATCACGCTCATTGTTAGTGACGTCAGCAAAGTCGTGGTCAGTACTCGTTACATTGATCTTTACCGGGCAGACACCGGCAGCGTAGCCGGAACCCTTTGCTCCACTTAGAATGTCCTGTGCTGCTATCACAAATAATCCGGTGTGAGCGGCCGTTGTCGGAGTTATTCCGGAAATTGCTACACGGCGTTTGAATTCTGGAAGATCAGCTGTGGGGTCAACTATGGCGGCATCAATACCGAGGATTTGACAAGCAGTAATGTTGACACCGCTAGCATTTTCGATAAGAATAGTATGGGAAAGTTCAGTCGGTCCTACTATTACCCCTGCAACATTGTAGTCGTCTTCAGGATGCGGGATGTAACGGAAAATGGTATCGGTACTCGCCTCCGATATTAGTCCGCTGATTACGTCGTCTCCAGTACTCCCAGTATACACCACTATATTGAACAGGTCTGCATTGGCACTGTAATATGCTCCATTCCTGTCGCACTCTCTCAGTGTCAGCGTGTTCCCACCAGTGTACGCCGCTTTCGGTCTACCGAACCGCACGTCAGGATCCTGTGGGGTATGGTAGGTACCCATTGGACCAGACTCAACACCCTTTCCTGTCGGTCTGCCGTGGAAAATCGTATCAAGCAAATCGTTGTAGTCAGTTGCCCTTATTCTACTCTTACCGGCGATTTTTCTAGTTAGCTTAGCCATATCAGAAATAATCTCCGAAAGATCTTTCGAAATCTATCGCCTCGTAAAGCTCATAATCTTCTCCGGTTTCCCCATCAAACAGTTGGTTTTCGTTCCATGTTATAAACTCCGGTTTTCTGGTTTCTCCGAATTCAATGCGACCGGCTCTAATCCCGAAATTCAGAACCACATCAGAGTACCCTTTGGAATTTGTGTGAATTTGTGGGCCTTCAAACAGCCAAGTGTTCGGTGGGAAGGTATACCAGTAGTCGTCGTTGACACAGCAGGAAAAACGGAGAAGGTCGAAGATTTGCGCGCGGCTGAGTAAACCGACTACCAAATTCCGCGAATAATGTACAGTGATGCCAAGCACATCCAATTCTGGCGGAATCTTCTTTTCGTTGAAGTCTTGACGTGCCTTGATAGAACCGATAGAAGTTTCCAGCGAGTCGCTTTGGTATCCGAGAGCTTCTGGATCCGGTATCTCGATGTCTTCGCTTGTTAATCCACTTCCTGGTCCATAATTGACCTCGATCTTAGCATGCTTTACTCCCTCCACAACGTTGAATGGCCGTATAGTTATACCCCTGACTAAACTGTACGGGTCGTCCGGATGCTCTGCCCACAATTTAATGGGACCCGGCGGAGTAGACCCAGGGGTTAGAGCAGCTAAAGCAACCAAGGCACCGTCATACGGACCCTCCAAGTAGCGTACGATCGTTGTCCCGGAATCCGCTGAAAGGGATATTTCTCCGCTTGTGTAGCTTTCAATATATTCCATATTTAGTGTCCCCAGACGGCATTTCCGATATTAGCGATTACTGTGTCTATTGCACGACTGACTTCTTTGGCAATCTCGCTTAACAGATTCTTTGATTCTTCGATGTTTCTTGCCTGTTGTTCCGGTCCCCACTTACCTTTTGTTTCCTGGACTCCCTTTGATTGCATTAACAGCTTCCCACGCATGCCGAAGAAGACCCCACCAGGTGTGACGTACCGCTCACGAGCAAACCTATCGGTAACGGCTTTCAACTTGCGCTCATACTGCAGCGATTTCTTGATTCGTTCTTCTGTATATCCCCATCGCAGAGCCTCAACCCGCACCCAACGGTCAAGTTTGGCCCGTTCGATTTCTTCCTCTGTGTGGTCAAGTTCGTACAGTCTCCAAGCAGAATCAATGTACCACTTTCTAATTTTATTGGCTTCAGTTGTAGCATCCTTTATACTACGTTTCAACCGCTTGTCATCTTCCTCAGCAGACAACCTCGCGGTCTCTGCCAACTGGTCTTGTTCTATTCTTCCAATTGACTGTATTAAAGCGCGGTACCGCAATCCCATCTCATAGCGGTCAGTTTCCAATCTTGCACGCTGTTCACCGAGTTTTTTGTACAACTGGGACTCGTGTCTCAGACTAGCACTACTTTTAGCAAGATCTGTCAGTTTCTCATCATAGTAAGTGCTCCATGCTTCCCTTTCCTTATATATTCCAAGTAACTCCTTATCCGTTGATTCACGTACCATGGAGAGTTCTTTTTCATGTTCCGACATACCGATTCTGGCAAGGTTATAACGAACAGCATGTAACCTTTCGGCGAACAGGAGCTTTTTCTTATCGAGTTCTAATGTCACCTTTTCAAAGCGTGTTTCAGCGTCCACTGCCATCAACCGGTCTTGTTCATATTTCAGCGCGGTTTTCAATGCTTGTACGCGGGTATTCAGGTAAACTCCCTCGGATGCGTAACCGGCTAATATGGCATCAATTCTAGCCTTTGATACATCTGTTGTTTCTTCGTATCCTCTCATTCCTTTGAAAGCCAATTTTTTCTCTTCAATAGCTTCAGCACGGAGCTCAACCTCTTTGAGAAGGCGAAGTAATTGCTCCACTCTTGTTGTTGCCTTTGGTCCGGCCTGCAATTCCCCGAGTTCCCTCATAGCATTGGCCGCTTTTTCCATGTGTTTGCCGGTTTCCTCTGTTACTTCTTCAAGTTTCCTCATTATCACCATTTGCTTGTTTGCATACCAGCCGATGGCAGCAAGCCCGATGACAAGAACAGCAAGGGTGGCTGAAAGTGCAACAGTGGCGATTTTTGCGATAGTGGCTGCTGCTGCTACACCTTTCCAAGCAATAGCTATCTTTGTGAGCAGTGCAGAGATACCCAACTTGGCAAGAGTCCAACCAAGAATTTTCCACCCAGCCGCAAAGCCAACTAGCACAAGAGTGATTGACGTAATCCATCCTATTATTGACTTTGTTCTTTCTGGCAAAACTGTTACGCCCTTGGCAAACATCTCAGTACCTTCGAGCGCAGCCTTGACAGCTGGCAGATAACTTTCTCCGATTTCTCTTGACAAAGCGCCAATAGACTTTGTCAACTGCATAACCCTGAATTGCGCTGTGTCTTGTACTATTGCCAACTTTTCCGTTGTTAGTCCGGCTCTTTCCTGCATATACGTCAAGTCTGACAGATAGCCCTCGTAGTTCTTTATCAGGGCTGCTACTGCGCGGTACCCACGGATAGTTGGAACAATTTGTCCGAGCTGCTCAGCAGTCGCATTTTTGAGGAGTTCTAGTACTCCGGTAAGACCGAGCACTTGCAGTGTCTGCTGGTTCATCTGCATGCCGAGATTCCTACCGGCTTCTTCCGTCGATCTGAGCGGACGCATAAAGGCACGGAGTAATCCAACCAGCGCCGTCATAGCTCGCGGTGCCCTCATTCCGGTACGAGTGATCGTTGAAATGGCAGCGCCAAGTTCCTCAAGACGTATTCCAGCCATGCCTGCAGACGGAGCAATAATACCGACAACTGGAGCCAGTTCATCCATCGTGACTTTGCCGCGGCGAACGACAGCCCATAACCAGTCAGATATGTCGCCGGCACGAGTAGCCGCCATAGCGTAACTATTCAGCATCGTCGTAATGGCATCACCAGCAATTTGAACCGATGTGAAGCCGGAGACTGCTAGCTTACTGGCTTGTGTGAGTACATATAGCGACGTTCCCACCGGAACCATGGCTGACAGTACATCGTAAAGGGCCCGTGACATTACTTTGGTAGATTGGGCAAAGTCAACAGACAGCTGTTTGACCCTGTCTGACAGCTCCCTCATAAGTATTAGTTCTTTACGCTCTAGTAAGGTTGCCACCATGGCCATCTGGTATTCAAACATGGCCGCTGCCGTTGTCGTAGCAGTGATAGCTGTGACCAATCCAGAAAAAGCAGCAATCCCAGCCGCTTGTATCGCGGTCATCACCTTCGGGTTTTCTTTGATGAGCTTGTGTAGTGAATCCCACTTTTGTCGGAAGACTGTGTCTTTGAGGCCTACCTCGATGTAGACTCCACCGATTTTTTTGTCTCCGCCTTCAGCCATTAGCTTTCCTTAAAGGTTACTCCGGCCATTTTAGCAGCCAGTCGTAGGTCGTCGACGGTTTGTACCCTAACTGCCTGTCCACCAGTAAACAGGTGCCCACCTGACGGCGTGCCGGAATAATCTGCTGGTTCTAACAATCTTTCAACCTCAGCAATTTTCCAGACAAACAACTTTGCCTGGTAAAGCGACAGTTTTCCGACATCTTCGACACTCATTCTGTAATACTTAATTAGTAGAGGAACTGATTGGTCCCATGTCAGCTCTCTGGCTTTTGGGTCGCCTCCTCTACTGCTAAAGGGTTTTCAACACCGGTTGGGTAGTTGAGCTGATCGAGGAGTGTGATCACCTCACTGATATTGGTAATTGTTACCAGACTGCACACTTCTTCTTCTGTAACTCCGGTGTTCAACTTGGAGACTGCACGCAGCAAGAAGAAACGCACGCCGAGGAGAGAACGCGACATTTCCATTTTCTCTTCGTCCGAGAAGACGTGTGCAAATAGCTCGACAATGGTGTTCTTGACTAACTCGGAGTCGAGATTAGCTTTCGCTGCACACTTCAGGAAGTCGTCCACTCGCTTAGCTTTGATATGCTCTTCGAAGTCGGCCATATCGTTGAGGTTTGTGCGCTGAGCCTGTAACTTTCTGCCACCAATCGTGATTTCACGCGAGGAGGCGAGTATCTCCGACAGTTGTGTTCTACCGGAAACGGTGTTTTCTGCAGCGTTGCCCATTTTCTGTAATCCTTTCTGTTAGATCGCGCCAATTGTCAGGTCGTCCGTGCCACGGAAGTTGACCGTGCAGGCACCGAGGCCGCCGACAGGAGCAGACGGGTTAATCGACAGGCAAAAAGCGTTGCCCTTGAAACCGAACCCGGTAGCAACCACGAGTTCCAACGAGGTCGCGGCGGCACCAGGAGCCGGTAGGGCTGCCGTGTCATCGAGATGCACGGTCATCGACCCGCTCCAATTCTTGAGACCCCCCCTGTATGAACGCCAACCGGTAGAGGCGAAGGTGGTTTTGTCCAACTCATCAGCCTCTACAGTCAGCGACCATTCGTGTGCGTTGACGACGGCGTTCGCATGGCCGCCTGCCCATGACACACTCGCATCGTACCCAGCAAATTCTGTCATTTTCTTTCTCCGTTAAATGTTCGTTGTTACTTTTCCTAAAACCAAACGGTAATTAGTTACGATGTGCCAAACACCGTCGTCTTCCCTGATTGGATGGACTCTTGTTCGCATGCACATGTAACTGTTGTATTCTTCGCCTGCAAACTCCAACGTTACATTGTCGTAGGCAGCGTGGACCTCTTCCAGAATTTCGCTGGATTCTGAAATGTCCTCACTCTTGGAATAAACATTGATGCTTAGTGTCAGGTTCTCAATCTCAGATACGCCGCAGAAAGTGTACTCAACCGGTCCACTGATCAAATCGACGACAATGAACGGGAACACAGCAGTTTTCTGCGGTGCAAGACTGAGGTAAACTCCAGTAACCCTGTTCATTAGGTCCGGAGCGCTCTTCGCCACATTTCCAATAGCCTCAATTATTGCTTTCAGATTCATGTTTTCTCAATCAACGTACGGCTTGCCAAGTAGGCGAATGATAGTCGGCATGGCACCGTAGGTAGTTTTCCAGAAAATTGGACGAGCAGCCATGTTAACGGTGCCGTCTTCAAGACAAGAGGCATAAAGACAGGTAGAACCAACAAAAATCCTTGGGTACCCGTTTGGAGCATCAATCCAGTGTATGCTCTCTATGAGTTCTCCTGTGCGATACCGCGGTGGTTCCCCTGCGCGTGATGCTGGAGGATAAGCCAGACTAATCTCCACTTTTATCGCGTTTACCAAAAAATCTCCAGCTGCCCTGAGTCTCTGGTTGAGCTCAAGTAGCGTCTTGTTGACGAATTCTTTGATCTGCAGAGACATGTAATAATTGAAGTTCATTTCAAATGCCATTCTGGTCTATCTCCTCAAGTCTCAGTACTGCTCGTATTCCGGCTTCGTCGACGTCACGAATTCCGGTGATACTGAGATAGCGGGAACCAAACACCACTCTGCAAGTGGCATCTACACCTGAAAGTCTCTTTGGGTCGCAGTACATCTTGTGTGTGGTAGTCTCTGTTGTTTGGGCAGCTCTTATCTCCTCGAAGGAAGTCAGTGGACGGATACGACAATGCAAACGACGCACGACTCTCGTCCAAGTAACTACCGGAGTCAAGTAGTCCCCTGGAGCCCGTGTTGGCTTCTCAATATCAACCGTATGGATATAGAGGCCGGATGGGTCCATTACCCTTTACCTTTCCCGAAGCTTCTTATCTCTTCAGCTAGGCGTGTCAAAACTTCCGTGTTCTCTTTCATGTGGTTACCAATCAAATCGAGATAATACTTGCGCTCGCGGCACGCCTCTTCCTCCCTGCGAGTGATATAACGAAGGAACAACACCACAGTGGTGATGACGGAAGCAGCCATTCCTGATTGAAAAACCCAGTCGTAACTTATCTGCGCAATAATTGCCATCACCTGTCAAGTCTCCTATTCATAAACATGCTTAGGGCCCTTTCAAATCTGTCAGAAGGAGTTATGGCATCGGCCACCCACCGATAATCTCCGAGGGTTTCTGACTTCAAAGAAAGATTGCGACGTATGTCGGCGTATTGGATGACTATTTCAGAATATATGATAGAAGCCAATTCTGCCGGAATGGTTTCATACCCGCTGCGGTACTTAACAATGACGTTGTCGATGCCGGAAGCCCAACCAGTTGACAGGAACAAAATCCCACGGTCAGAGTAGACCGCGTAGTCAGAAAGGAAGTTGGACGGGACATACGAGGTAACCCAGGTGTTGAGGACATACTTTCCAGGAGATGGAATCAGGTCAGCACTGGCATGGTCTATACTGGCAGCAACCACTGCTTCCCATCCATTTCCTAGTGCGTTGATGGCGGCGACCATCGTCGACAAAGTTGTATGAGCAGAGAACAGCAGAGCACTCACCGTTTCGGTTGCTCCAATTTTTACTGTCAGCGTTATCCCGATTGATGAGACAACGACAAAAGCGGTAGAAGCTGTGGTGCTGGAGTTACGAACCATGATTCCGTTGGCTGTGGAAGTTGCCACATAATAGACGGAGATAATAGGAAAGTGATCTAGCAATAACTCGGTGTCGTTGTTCCCATCCATAAATACGCGCCTATCGGTAGCCGAGAATACCATCCCACAGATCTTCTCTGCTTGGGCGCTGACCCCATCGCACAGCTGGTCGATAATCCAGTTGTTTACGACTTGCAACACCGCTAGGTTATCTTCTAACAGGCAGGCTGTCGCTGCAGTCCGCACGAAATCTGTCGGGTCGTTTCCTGGCACCCCGACAGCCACAACCGACCAGTTGGCTGAACCGGCGTTGACTGCTGTGACTAGTGCTGTCACCGTTGCGTAGGTAGCCAGAATGTAAGTAGTGGTTCCATTGATATTGTCGACAAGAACTAGGCCAGTCGTCGTTATCTCGACAGTCGCCGAAGTAACGCCGGCTTCTGCTGTCTTGTAAACTTCCAGACAGTCCACTCGCAGATCGAGGTCTGAGATCTTCAACCGGTCTTTGGTATTTTGGACAGTTACAAGACTCATTATCAATCCTTCAGGTACCGCGCTGTTCTTTCAAGTTTCATTGTTGTTTTCCAACCGTCGCCCGTAATAGTAGCCATAACATAGTAGTTGCCATCTTCAACGAGTGTTACAGTCGACGGGACCTCTCCGACGTAACATCCGTCAGAATATACAATGAAAGACAATGGGAGATCAATTGCTCCTGCTACAGCCACCCCAGCTTCTGTGTAGAGGGTGGCAGTTATGATCGCGTCGTTTATATACCCTTTGGTGACCGCGTTCCTTAGACCCGAAAGGTACACCGCGGTGTCTGTCAGAATCCAAATATGTTCGCTCATGCTACTTTACCCTCGTCGACATCTCTCCGCCCATCCGCGGGAAGGTTTCCGCACTCCCACAAATACGCGGGAATATCTCCATACTGCCACCGATACGCGGGAATGTTTGCATTCGTCCCCTGACAATTAACTCAACTTCAAGTATCAGAGAGAACAAGGCACTGATCATATACGTTCGTTCCCGTTGATCAAGCAACGCATCCGGCCAGAGGAATAGATCCATTATGCATCCTCCGCTTTAGCCCACTGCTGCGTCGTTCCGTCGTCTGTGACAGCCTGTTCAGTTACCGGTGTAACTCCAGTGTTTTCGTAGGTAGTCGCTGTGCCAGTTCCGCCGACTCCCTTGACCAGTTTGTTTCTGCCGAAGAATCGCAAGAACAATTGGACAACCATCCCGCGGAAGGTCGTCGCCACTCCAGTTGGTGAGGTGATAGGAAGGGTATCTAACCCATCAGCGGCTAATGCATAACCATTTTTACTGTCACAGTCAATAATAGTGGCAGACGCTGCAGAAACCTTTGTTCTGTCGTATCGCGTATTCGTGATAACCATATCAACTGCGCCGGCACTCGTGTACAAATCATAACTTCCACCACTGCCAATCGTACTCGTGTAGATTCGGCAGTTCTCGACAAGGACCGTTGTATCATATGTACCCGAGTCCTTTTTGGTACGGATTCCACACACAGGCGATGTAATGTTTGCGTGACTGCCCCTGCCATACAGATCACAGTTGCGCAGTATAATACAACCCCGCTCAGCATACAACGGGGCGATTATCTCAGCACCGGCAACCGCTTTATCAGCCCACAGTTTTGTGTTTTCGACTACTACAATAGGATTACCTCCTACTATAGAGATTGGACGACAGTGATTTGCACCACCATAGGACCCGTCACTCTCAAGCCAGCAGTTCCGAATCAACCAGTTCCCGGCTTCAATTGCAATTCCATCATAGTCACACTTAACACGACAGTTTTCGATGCGCATATTTGTGATACCGCCTGTATCACGTATCCCGTCTTGCGAGACATCGATGTCGCAGTCATGGATAAATATGTTCTTTCGCGCGTCAGTTTCGGCGGCAAATATACCGATTCTGGTCGCTGATGTTATGGACATGCACCCAATTTCACAGTCATCGTAACAATTGAAAAGTTCGTTTATACCGTCACCAGTTATATTTGTGACACCAATCCCAGCCCCAATCAGTCGTAGTGACTTTGTAGCTGCTTTGAGATCCGTACTCTCAGCATATGTTCCCGCTGCTATCATCATAGTATCACCACTCGCGGCAAGCGTTATGGCTTGGGCTATGGTGGCTTTTGCGTCAATCGGCGATTTGCCCGAATAGGCGGCGTTACCGTTGGTGCCGTCAACGAACCACGTATTACCGGCGATTGCGGAGTCGTGAGTTCGTCCAGCGAGAGCGCCATGGAGTGTAATTCCGCCAGTCCCATCAAGAAGATCGTCAAGTTTGGCAGCAGAAGCCGCTGCCAGACCAGATACAACTATGCCAGTTGCCGCAGTAATATTGGTTGGCGTGGCTAACCCACTCTGGATTTTTGTTACAGTAGCAGCTTCAACACTCGCTGCATCAATCCAATCTGGCGGTGCGGCAGGAAGATTTGTTAAAGTGGTTATTGTGCCGCTATCAGCTTCAACATGCGGACTTAGATCACATTCAACCACTGCAGGTAGAAACAGGACATTGTCTTCAGTCACCATCAATTGAACGTGGTCAACACCGGTAGCAAAGGCAGCATCGGGAAAGTCTACGCGCCACAGACCGTTGCCGCAATTAAAGATCTTGTTGTCTTCGTGCGCCGAATTGGCAGCAGCCAGAAGAGCCGGACAACCAGTTAATACCTGGGCAGCCTGGTCCCGCTGATAGATCACGTTAAAGTCGGTAGTGGGGCTTGGGTTCGTTGCCCACGTGCCGCCAGTCACACCATCCTGGAGGTTAAAGTATGCAGATTGGTTTGTTGCGTTCTTGGCGACTATCATTGTTTGCCTCCTGCCTTACCAATCCTCGGCAGCCACATACTCGGTAGTCCACGAGCAAAGCGGAGTACGTTATTGCCGGCGTCATCCATCGCAACTTCGCTTCGCAATTCACCTGCACCAAGCAACAGTCCGAACTTGTGGTTTACTTTGTCTTCATAGCCGTCAGTCGCGCCTATTACCTCGGTGTTAACCCCTTTGTACAACGAGGCAAGCTTGACACCGACAGATATTCCAGTGTTGCCGGCAAAGTAGTTGAACAGGTCGATAATGTACGCCGTGTCCATGTAGATGGCTCTAGTTGTGTTGTTTGTTAACCGGTTGCCAAACGCCAGAATAGGTCCATCAGTACCATACAAACCGTACTGCTGACCGTCCATCACACAGAACGCAGCTACCTGACAAGGAGCCAGTCTGAACCCAGCCGTGCCACAATCATGTGCAAGACACACTATATGAGCTGATGGACCTGAAGTTGGAAAAAAGCCATAGGCGGAATTGTCGATTGCAGAACAACCAATAAACATGCATCGGCCGGTCGAGGTATACCCAAATGCGTTCCCGTTAGCTTGGCAACCGAAAAATATGCTGTCGTAAAACCTCTTTAATCCAGCAATACTGTCACCCCAACCGCTGATAACAGCATCATGAGAATAACAATTGATAAAGGCTATTCCGTATGCATGATTAGTTATGCAAACCGCGTTGCTGCCTATTGAACGATCTAATTCGAAGTTGCGAAATGTGAGGTCGTACATTGAGTCAAACGACAAGCAGTTGACTGCCCCACCAGCTCCTCCACCGTCTAACTTAGTGCGTGTACCGTTTTCAACCCAACTATCTCCAGCCTCGATGCCGATGTACGTAATTGGTGTTCCCAGAGCCGAGTCGCCGACATTGATGTCAACATTTATGGTAACAGCGCCGACGCCCCTATCATCATTTCCGGTGTTATTGAGCATGTACGTGCCGCGGATGTACACTGTGTCACCAGCAATTGCTGTGTCGAAAGCCAATTGCAGACCGGATGTGTTTAACCAGGGGTTTGCCGATGTGCCAACATCACCGCCACCCCCTACATTCTGTCCATCGTCAACATAATAGGTACTGGCCATTTTACTTTACCACTGTCTCGGCGTAAACGAAAACTTCCTTCTGGAACTTCTGAATCGTTACGCCATCGGCGTCTTCTACCTTTTCAATCTTCACATTTGGTCTTTTTTGTGAAGTTGAGTTATTCTCCTTGCGGTACTCTTCTTCGTCTATCTCGACCCATTGCTTCGTGTCGCCCACACGATGCTTGCAATTCTCCGCACAGACAGGCAGACCGCGCTCTACCAACCAGGAATTTACGTGAGAGCAACGTGACACCTGCGCCCAGTTTCCACCGGTAACGGTCCATGTTGGTTGCTGCTTGCAATTGACGAAGTTGCCCCCATGAATGGTTAGGTTCCTAACGTCATTACAAATCTCGGTATTAGGGTAAAGTTGGGAACAGTTGCACGATTCAACGACGTCGCCGTCTTTGAACGGCGGATCTTTGAACGACCAGTTGCCTGTTTCTATCGTTGTCATCGTAAGACCTTAATGTCTGTTTCTTCCACACAACTGTTGTCAGCGTCCTGCAATCCATCGATCACCGTGAATGCCAGTAAAGCGATATTGCAGACGTAGTGCCATTCCCGGAGCCTACGAACTTCACGGCGTGCATTCCCTTGACGTCGAGAACAAAGACTACTGACGCTGCGTTGGCAAGCGTTACCGGACTGCCGCTTGACCCTACTACCGGAAACTTGTATGTCCCAGCAGTAAAATCGGCAGCAGCGTTGACGTATTCTTTGAATACCCCGTCGGGGTGTGCCTGAACCTCGACTGAGAATGCGTCAAGTGCACCGGTGCCGCCGTTTGCAACCTCTACTGCCATCCGAGAGGCTCCATCCTCAACTTCCACAGTGCCTATCTCAGTTGTCCCGGCGACTTCGACAGTCTTTACTATTTTTCCTTGCCAACTCATTCTCTTACTGCCCTCCTCTTAGCGATCTTTTTGTTGGCCTTTCTTCCGACAGACACGTTCGTTGTCGTTTCTGGCGGCGTCGTTTTCACTTCCACCGTCGAAGTACTCTTCGACTTGTCTGATTTTACCAGCTCGACCATTTGGCCGACCCCGTCTGGGTCCCAGTGCTTGTCACGGAGCTCAAACGTGTCTCCAGCGGTGTACAGACTGCCTCTGTACCGGATGAACTTGGTTGGCTTTACTCGTACCTTCATGTTAGGTCCTTTCTTGCCGGACGTATCCGGCGTGTTGCCCTTATGCAGTGGCGCCAATAACGATTACGTCGACTGCGACTGTCGCACCGGAACCGGTTGAATCCAGTCCGATGATCTTGTGAGTGCCGTCAATTACAATCTTGTCGACAGGACTCCAGATCAGGAAGCATCCAAGCGGATCGATTTGGATCTCGACATTGTCGTCGACGAGTCCGGTGAGGCCGAAGTCGAGTGAGTTCGCCACCGTTGGGTCAATTGTGATGTATTGCCCGGCGGTAGTGTTTTTGTTTACAACCAGGACTCCGTTGCACTTCACCAGAACAAGAGTCTGGCCGAAGGCATCCGTTATGGTAGCAAGGTCAATACTTTGCGTCGTATTGACAACGGAGTAGGAATCATGGAACAGCCGGTCAGCCTTGTTTGCACCGGTTCCGGTAGCCAGTGCTTGTGAAAGCGAGTAGTCCATCGAATCCGTCGGCGTCGACAGATCGATTGGATCAATGTACTCGCACGTGAAGCGTAGGCCAAGTCGTGTTGAGAGTGCTCTGGCCATTATTTATACCTTTCTTTCTTTTTCTTGGTTTCTGGCAGTTCTTATCGCAGCTGCCAAACGTCGAAGTAATCGATGTACATGTACCTCGACGCAACGCTGTCGTTTTGGATTGCGAAAGAGACTGCCATCGGTTCGTCGTCGTTGATGTTGGTAGTTACCGGCGTACCCTTGACTCCGTTGACGTACGGAACTAGGATAGAGACACCGTCCCAACCGAAAGCGAGATCGATGAATATCCCGTCTTCCATTGTGGCCGCAGCGGCAACGGTGGTAGCTGCTGCATCCTTGTCGGAGACGAAGCCGACTAGAGCATTGCCAGTGGTGTCGGCCTTGAAGAAACCGGCACTGTCTTGCCTTCCTGTCATGATGGCCGTGTCTGTGACGTTCAACCCGACAAACAGAGCACATAACGAGATATCGTCGACTGCCACTCCTGCTTCGAACCACACCGGATAACCGGCACGGAACAAAACAGACTCGTTATTACATTGGAAGTTGATGTCGTCGTCGTCAGCAGTGGCATCTGTCGTCAGCTTCAGTACCCCGTTGGCAAGGTTGGCAAGTGCCACTGTGCCACCGCCGGTACCATTCTTGGTGATCGCCCAATCTGCCGCTGTGAAGTGGGCAAAGTCGTCGCCGTAGTGATACCAGTCACGGGCATTCTGCAATCCGACATGGAAAGCTCTCGGGCCTCTCACCAAAGACCCATACATATCGGCCTGGAGGTCTGACGGGTTCCTCTCGGAGACCGTTGTCGGACCTCGGTCTAATCTGTCTGGGAATCGTAGCATTAACATTTTCCTTTCTTCTGTCGTAGAAAACTAGCAATGAGCGGCAGGCATCTAAGGGAGGAAACGCCGGAAGCACCTAAAGATGCCTGCCTGCCCTGTCGCCACCTTCCTATTACACCGGTGATTGCTTCGCCATGCCGAAAGCGACACAGGAAGCAAGCGCCTTGTTTGCCTCGTCGATTTCGAGTCTGACGCCGACGAAGTAGAACCCGCCGGCAGTGTCCAACTCTTCTGCACGGGCATCCGCTACGGCCACTCCGTCGGTGACTGTTGCAGTTGCGGTGAAGGTTCCGGCAGTGCCGAGTGCCTTAGCACCGGCCCCTGCAGCAGATGTTGCTTGCAACAGCGTGACTGTCATGATCTTCGTGTTCGTGATGGTCCCGCAAATTCCGATGCCGAGGAATCGCTCGTATTTACGAGCATCCACAAAAACCACGGAGTCGTTGTCGAATCCGATGATTCCTGAATCGGCTGCCGGAAGCGCGCCTGGATGCAATTTGAGAATTTCGCCAAGTTCGTACATTCCAATAACCTTTTTTCGGTTAGGTGTTTATGTTGGCTATTAGACCTTGATCCCGTCGATGATGTCGAACTCCGCCGGCTGGCGGACTATGCAATCGACGCGCATGATCGCACGGACCCAGGTCTGGTCATACTTGAAAGAGTCTCCGCCAACGTCAGTGGCGACGATCTCGATCGAGTCCTTCTGGCCGATCAGGAACTCAGTCCAGTTTCCGAGGATGCCGTAGGAGCAGGAGGTGCCTACTCCGCACGTTCTGTTCGTCGGAATCTGGGTAGTCCATCGAACTGGGAAGCCAAGCAGGGCATCGTCGATACCCTTGGCAAGGTTCCCGAGCTCCAACAGATACCGTCCGGCGCCGTCTTTCAACTGCCTGAGGGTGTTCTTCGTCCTCGGGTTGAAGACCCATCCGGTATACGTTCCATTAGCCAGTTCGATGACGCTCATGGCGTCCAGCAGGTCGTCGTAGGTCGGCTGAGCGCCGTTTCCGCCGCCGAGAATGGTCGTGGAGATACGGGCATCGTTCAGGATGCCAAGCGGCTGCGTGCCGCCAGCTCCCTGGATGAACACGAGATCTTCAGCCAGTTGACAGGCCGTTACGAGGTCCCTCTTGATGATGTCGTCAGCAGCCGGCGAAGCGTCTCTCAGCAGAGAGTTCTGAATCGGAACAAGGCCAAGGGCCTCTTTCAGAACGAGCTGGTTCTGCTTGAACGTCGGTTGTGACTGGACGGACGTAGCGTCGGTGCCTTCGGCTACCCACGTAACCGTCGCGCCGGTGGCCTGCCCACCGATGAGGAGCGTGTCGCCCTTCATGTTGTACGTCGACGGGTTCAACCCGCGGACCACGGCCTTCGCTCGCAGCAATCCGATGAAACCGGAGGAAACTTCCGGCGGAACCAGGACGCCGCCGGTGCCCAACGTCTGCGAGGACAGTGCCTTCCTGAAAAACCACTTCTCGAGCTTCGCATCTGACCAGTCGCCGGATTTTACCCCGCGAATGTACTTGGCGATCGAGAAATAGTTTTTGATCTTGTTTATCGATGGGCCACGCCACGGGGCATCGGAACTGGAACCCCCACGTGACTTGCGCATCGACTTCGCTCGCTTGCTCGGAGCAAGCCGTTTTTCAACGCGGCCAGAGACATAGGCAGACAGCCTCTTTTGGCGCTTGTTTCTTGCCTTTCTTGCGGCTCTTAACAATGGTCTTGGCATTCTTACATCCGATCATTCAGTTGCGGATTAGGTTTTAACCTCTTCCTCTTCGTCTTCGTCTTCCTCTTCGGACTCTTCGCTGGCGGCCTCCTCGTCTTCGAGGTCTTCCAGCGACTCTTCCTCATCCTCACTGTCGTCGGCTGACTTCTCCAGAAGACCGAGGTCGTCCAGAGTATTGTCTACGGCGGAGTCAATGAGTTCGTCGAGCTCTTTCCGAGTTAGTGAGATTCGGTCGTCGTCGAGAGAGCGTTTTGCTTTCTTAACGACCTTCAACTTCTTCGTCACCCTTTGCTTCTTCCCCTTGGTCCCGGACAAAGCGCTCTTCTCGAGCTTCTTCTCCAAGCCTTCAAGGGCTTCGCTGATCTCAGAAAGTTGCTCTCTGTCTTCGTCCGAGAGTTTCACAGTTGTGGACTTTTTGCCTGTCGGCATCACGAAGCCGTCGCCGGCAGCTTTGGTCAGGACCCCGATCGCCTTTTGGAGATTGTCAGGGAAGTCGCCGAAGTACTTGCACAAGACTCTGACAGCCTTCTTCAACGATGACTGTTCAGTCTTGGGAACATCAGCTTTTTCCATTCTCTCGACAAAATCCTCCGGAGCATCGTCTCCGCAGAGTTCAGTCAGGCCTTTTACCAGTTCCTCGTTCATTTTGTTACCTTTCCTTTTTATTACACTGAAATGTCGATTTGAAGCAGGTTCGTCAACAAGAGAAACTTCCCAGACAAACATGTGTTCCATTTCAACGGGCTTTTTCGGAATCTTTGCCATTCTTAATCTTTTCGTTAAAATGTTTGGAGTTCGAGGAAGCCCTTCTCTTGCGGTCAGAACGCATCGTTTGATCGCCCGACGCTATATAATTATACTCCGGGAGAGTTCATTGGAAACAAAAAAGTCACTGGAAAATTGAAACATTTTATTCCGACGGAAATCAAAACATTTATTCCGATCTTGAAGCCAAACCGGCCATAGAGAATCCGGTGATTTCTTCGTCGATAATGGCCTGCCACACGTCAGGGTCACGAACGCGGACTGACAGCCACCACGCACCTGCCGGAATAAGAGTGCCCTCTTTATGCGTGTCTTCGCCGGCTTGGAAACATTCCAGAACGCAACAATTTAGTGGCTCCTCGTGATTCAATCGGATGAGCTGTGTACTCTCCATAAAGCTGAGCATTCCCTCAGTAATAGCTTCCGCTGTGGCATACTCTCCGTGAGAGTCTACTTCATTGGGAGCGTATACTATCCCGCTGACAATGTGTTGTGCGCTATTCGACTTCTGTATCTCGAACCGGAGTTCGCTGGAGGTCGATTTCTTTGTCGCGACTTCCAGATTAGTTTTGTACTTGTGTTCCTTGAGCCACTTTCTCGCTTGTTCCGGTGTGAACTTACTGGCAGAAAACCGTATTGATTGGATCTCAGTTTTCTGGTCGCTCGTTATACCCCAGATGACGTGAATACCGGGACCGAATTTGTTGTTCTCACGTCGGAATCTTACGTACTTGCTCGGCGGATTCTGCCTGGCAGCATGTTCGTTTGGGAACGGCTTCATAACAAGGTCGAATTCTTTGTTTCCTGCAGCGCTCTTTTTTTTACCAACGATTAGAGCGTTGCCGTTGAATAGATTGGACACCGTATAAGTGGCGGCATCCAGTTCCTTCAGTTCCCCGTCAGATAGCCCGACTTCGCAGCCAACGTCGTCCCCTTCTACCACTTCCGTGACGGCCACGACACCGGACTTGGCGACTCTCATCATCTCTGCCAACGCCTTCCCACGGTCCTTGGCGCGAACAAGAGAGTGCTCAGCTACGACGACGTCGAAGGAGTTGTCTTGGAAACCGAGCTCTTCTATGAATCCAAGAGAAACCTTGAGTCCCTTTTGTTTTGCCATTTCAACTGCGACAATGTTGTTGTCGGTGCCTACTACCTCACTTGCGGAAACCGATCGCAGAATCGGGAAAATGCGACCCGGACCGCAACCAACTACCAATACCGTTACCGGGTTGAATCCCTTGACGGCCTTCGACAACGCAGCCCCATCGTGGATTCGCGACAGTGTCCACTCTTCAAGTTCCTTATAGTGGCGGAACTGTTCATCTGCTTCAAAACCGTCCGGCCGGTCGATTTTACCGGTGCGTGATTTTGCTCGGAGGACCAGGTCAAATACCGGGATGTGCGGAGAGTACGGACCGGTTGGATTATACATGAAGGCGGTCTTTTTCTCTACTTGGCTGCGAATTGATTTGGAGACCTTTATTTCCATTCCGGGATTCTCGTGCTGACTCTTTACGACGATGTCTACGACACCGGCCTCATCTGGTTGAGAAAAGAACTCGCCACAGATTGAGATGTAATCCGGTACTAGTGTGACGTCGCCGAAGGCTGGTACGTCTATCCCAACCATTGTCTTGTGGAACAGCGACAGATCGATTGAGCCTCTTCTTTTGACTGATAGACCCCTTGCTGACAGCTCCTTCGCTACCAATTCATAGCGGTCAAGTATTTCGGACCGCGAGAGACCGCCCACTAGCGGGATCCCGATGCTCTTGCGGAAATTCTTGTTCCAAACCTGAATGAATCGCAGTCTAACAGAAAAGAGGTCTTTGTCGCTCAACGTCTTCAGGTTGTCGCGCTCAATGTCTTCAATGTGCATCGGCCTTTGTCCTTTTATTTCGCTTCCTACGCCGTGTCAACACGCGTACATTATTCTCAGTCCGCTTGGCCAAGTTCTTGTTTGCGGTATCTTCGTCTGTGTTCCCGTTCTTGCCGGCAGTTTCCTCGTTTCTTACATTCGGCGGCAAACCGGTACCGCTAGCAGCCACTACCGGTGACATCGGGATTGTTGTCAACTGCTTGGAGATGTAAAACTGGTCGCCATCCTTGTACGGCTTGAGACCCTTGAACTTTCTAACCTCATTCGGAGTGAGCACCCCATGCTGTATATCGGCGTTGTGCATGCGGCTCATCTTGACGGGGTCACCCTGGAGAAAGGCGTCCAGCTCATAGCCGAAAATCAGTGAGTTGTCCCTAAACTTCGGAATAAGCTCGCGGTTGAGAACGTCGCGAATCATGAGGAGCTTAGGCACCATCGTATCGCGATGGAACGCAGTTTCTTGCAGCTCGTAGTTCGCGAACTTGGCGTAGTCCAGTAGACCGACTTTTACCGGCGGTACCCCAAACACGCTGAGAATCTCCTCGCGGTTGAGACGACGCAGAAGGAGCAGTTCCATGTCCTTTGTGCTTAGTGCAACAGGAGAATACTTCATGCCGCGAGGAAGTATGGGGGTCTGGTGGGAACCGGAAGGCCCGGTGAACCAGCGTCGCCAGTCAGAACGAAGGCGCTTAAGTTCCCCGCGACTCAACGGAAAGTCGGTTTCAAGTACCCCTGTGGGGGTGCCACCGTGTTGAAAGAAGTCCTTGTTGTAAGACGCTGCATACTGTTCAGTGAGAATTGTCTCGGTGGCAGCTTGAATACTGGACTGACCGTGCCAGTCATTGTTCGGGTTGAAATAACGGAAGTGTATGATGCTCCGCGGGAGAAACTTACACTTGTAGGTTCCAATCTTAAACGTGTACGACGTGATCCTTTTGCGGTCCTTCGACGTATTTATCGACATCCTTGACGGCCTCAACGGCCAAATCTCCGCCGGAATGCGCAACCGATTGTATACGATTTCCCAGTAAACCTCTCCGCACAGTTCGAGGTAGATCAGGGAGGCTTCTATGAGATCACGCCACGACATATTCGGATTCGGTCGATCAAGAAGAGTCAACAGGTCGTGGTCCATTAACTCTTCTTTACCGGTTTTCACCCGACGATAAAGATGTATCGGTATACCGGAACCAGTCGATGCAATAGCGAAGACACAGCTGTATACCCACACTACTGACTGGTAAAGCGCGATGTACTCCGCAGCATCTTGCGGCGGTGCGATCTCCGTTCCGCCAAACAAGCTTCCGATAATCACTGGGAGAGTCTGCGACCGCTTGGCAATCGCTATTTGCGTTTTCCTTGTTGATTCGAGTTCTCCGGCAGTTGTTATACGAGCACTCTTTCTCGTTAACTTACCCACTGTCATGCTCCTTGTGGAAATTAACTAGACAAATTGAATACGGGAAAGCATTCCGGCGGAGGCAAACAGCATCATCAGAGCGTCAGCTTCATCCGGGCTCTTTATCCCGCGCTTTTTCAAATCTTTCTTCGATTCAATCTGTGTTGTCTTGTCACTGCGTATTAGGTACTTAATCGATGTTAGTTGTTTCTTGAGATTGCTATCATTCGGCAACCGCATTTTGTCTTGTTCCAAGCGGAGACGTATGGCCCAGTACCCTTCAGCTCTGCGATTGAAGAACTTGTAGGCGTCATACGGCGTGTTGCCGCCCTTGAATTCCTCTACCGGATAACCGAGTTCATCCAATCGGTCATAGACACCGGCACCTACTCCGAGAGAATCGACAACGATGATTGACGGGTGAAAACTATTGGCTGTTGCAGCAACATCTGCAACGACTTCCATCGTGTTCCCCCTCGGAAACTTCTGGAACTGGTAGACCCAATTACCCCGCCGTTTTCCGATGACTGTTTGGTTGGCTCCAGAGCGCGCCACATCGACAGACATTACTCGGGGGCCCTTGTGTTTTATGTTGCCGCCGCTTTTCTTTTCCATTGCCCGCGTTACCCAGAGAGCGGAAGCAATTTCATTACCGGATTCTGTTTCATCCCAGTTGCCCTCCAAGTACCGATTGACCCAGTCCGCCGGGTAGTTCCGACGGAGGCCGGCAATGTAGTCTGCTGGCAACGCCAAATTATCCGATGGCAGTGCTTGCACAAACCGGTGGTCTGGAATGTTTTCAGCGATAAAGCGGTCCCTAACCCAACCGGGCTCGGGATTAGCCGTCAACAACCCGCGGTAGTATGGACGCGTACCGTCTGGAAGCACGAGGTCAAGTCTCGACATCAGCAAAAGGAAGATATCCTCCGTAACCTCGGTAGCTTCTTCAATCCCGAAGAACCCGAGAGTAAACGACTTGATGCGCTCATACGGCTTTTCGACCTGTGTCGGCTTTACTCCGCCGTAGTACAAAATTGACCCATTAATAAATTCGATGTAGTGTTCCGTCTTGTGCCAGGTACTAATCAACCTGGGATCAAGAAACTGGCCAAGTGTCACCAGCGTGGTTCTCTGTAAAGAGGTAAGTTCGTAGCGACAAATGAATCCGACGTTCCCAGGGTACTCTAGGCAAAGTTGAATTGCCTCGTTAACAAACCAAACTGATTTGCCGGCGCGCATGCCGCCGCCGAAAAGGACATAACGTTCGGGAGCTCGATGTGCCAACTGTTGCTTTGGATACGGTGTGTACCGTTTTGTCAGGTCCAATGTTGTCCCAGATTCTACGCCCTTTCCGGCGGCTTTGTACATCGTCGGGCTCATGCAGTTCTCCCAGCGACGTGCGTAGCTTGCGCGGCAACTTGTGCGGCAGCTTGCAGTTCTTTCTTTTTTCTAAAGCGGCGCCCGCCGGACAGTGTGACTTCTTCGCCGCCTGGAGTTGCGATTTTCAAATCCGGCAACGCGATTGCTTTCGATTCAATGAATCGCGTTTCCGGCTGGGCTGGAAGAGCGAGCCGTGCCGGAGGACGGGGGACCGCCGAAATCAACCTAACGGTTAATTTGTTATCGGAGGCAATGTGCTGCTCCACCGGGATTTGCTTGAAAATAGAGCCATAGACAAAACGCCGGTTCTCATCGCTCAGTCTCGCCCAACGGACTAGGCCCTTAAGGCCGCCAAGTTCGTGGAACGCAGCGAGGAGCCGCTCTTTGATGAGACGCGTTTGCGTCATCCGCGGCTTGCGACGGCCTCTTTCGCTAGCTGCGTTTAATTTCTCGTACTTGTTGTGTGGACCGAGTATAGCCATTAGACATGTATCCCGAGGACGTAGATGTCGTAGGTGATCGGAGAGGCGTTATCTGCTGCGTGTGCCAGCCGCAGTGTGTCTTCACCGACACCAATGTCGTAACCAACAAGTGGGGCTTCAATCAGAAGTCGCCCTCCAGCAGGAACCTTGACAATGTCACCGACACCGACCAGCCAGCCTTGCCAAGCCGACGCACCACCGCCGACTAATAGGGTGGCCAATGTCCCGCGGTTCTTGATGTAGAGTAACTTGATCTTGGAAAAAGCAAGTTCGTCGCCGAAAGCGTCAACAATTGGCGCGCTGCCGACAAGGTCTATTCCGACGAAGTTGCCATATGTCAAAATACCGGAATCGGACCAGTGTATATCTGCCGCATTCCCACCAGCCCCGTAGACATTTTCCATTCCACTTGCCGGCTGGAAGAAGTCCTTCGGGACACTGAGGTCGAGTGCTTTGGTTCCTGTGATAGCGATTGAAATGCGACTTACTCCGGTGATTACCATTTCTCTTGTCCTTTGTGTTGTGTCCTGTTGTTTTCAGAGCCAGTTGCCAACTACCCTGTCTCCACCGGCAACTGGCAGCAGCCACAATGTAATTGTACCCGGTAGCGGCCTCCTAGCGGAGTATAAAGTCGCAGGCAGATTGCAAATTGTGTTTTCCGGCAGAGTGTTATAGCTCGTCGCTAGCAGCAGCGTCTCGCGCTCGTCGCTGGCGGTAACGCCTAGCGGCGTCGTAACGAGCGGAGGGAGTGGAACGAGCGAAGCGAGTGTAGCGAGCAGAGAGAGCGGAGGCCCCCCTAAAAAAATGCAGGTGGAGTTAAAAAGCTGGAAATTGGAAAAAAGGACGTAAGGCGTAAGGGTAGAACAGTAATTTAATTTTTCCATATTTGAAAAATAATCTTAATAGTCCCGATTGTAATAATAAGAATAATAATCTTAATAATCAAAAGCTAAAGAATCAATTTTCTTCGGTCCAAATAGTGGTCGAGATTGGTTTATACTTTTACTTTCTTTTTCCAATTTCCCTTTACAATTTCCAATTTCCATTTCCAATTCTCAAGACTTCAAATCTCAATAAGCCCAACAATCAAGAATGCTATGCCCATCTTAAAATCTTAATAATCTTAATAATCCCAAACTCACCCAAAATGGCCTCAAAGGTGATAATGGCCTGAATCACCCAAAATGGCCTCAATCACTTTTTAAGGCCTTAAATCTTAATAATCCCAATAACCTAGATTATCCATGATGCTTTGCCCACCTTCAAATCTTAATAATCCCAATAATCTTAAAATGTTCTTAAAAAACAATTTTTGGCCTACAATTTTAATAATTCCAATAATCTTAAAATGTTCTTAAAAACAATTTTAAGGCCTTAAATCTTAATAATCCCAATAACCTTAAAATGTTCTTAAAAACAATTTTAAGGCCTTAAATCTTAATAATCCCAATAACCTTAAAATGTTCTTA
>Ga0307376_10000847_pt1 | contig 35886 bp, 69 predicted proteins | sample TR2MG_FD_202536 | JGI IMG/M metagenome (GOLD analysis project Ga0307376, IMG submission 202536) | Soil microbial communities from Risofladan, Vaasa, Finland - TR-2 | ecosystem: Environmental > Terrestrial > Soil > Coastal area > Acid sulfate soil | place: Finland: Risofladan, Vaasa | collected...
TCATCAGCACGACCACGTCGGCGTCCGGATCGTCCGCGACGGCGTCCAGCGGGTTCCCCCTCGGGCACGTGTCGCTGTCGAGGAACATCGCCCAGTCGGGCGTCGGCTCGATGTCGAGCACGTGCTTGATGCCTAGGTTCCGCATCTGCGCCGCCCCCTTGGCGAACGAGTCCCTCGGGTAGACCAGGCCCACCAGGAAGCGCGGGTCCGGCATGACGTAATGTTTGATCACGAACTCCGTGTCGATGTGCACCGAACTCTGCACCGGGATGACAGCGACGAGCCGCTGCCGCTTGTCCTCGCCCATTTTCTGCGCCCCCTCTTTATGTATCATCGATCTCAACCCCAAGTCTGATTAGGTGAACTGGCTAGGGCAGAATCTCTGCCACTGCCTTTGCCCGTTGCGCATCCAGAAGCGCAAGCGCGGCGGCGATCTGTGGCTGGCTCAGATGTGGCTGATCGTTGAACTGGTGACGCTGCACGAACTGCCCACCGCTGTCCAACTCGATCACCCGCGCGTGCAATGAGCGACTTGGATTAGTGCCGTCGCCGTCGCGGAAGCGCCACGTGGCGCGCCCGACTTGGTGCCCGGTGGGGAAGCCAAGGTCGGCGGGTAGCGCCGCCCGCCTGCTGGCCATGAACGTTTGAAGTTGCGTAATCTGCTGTGCCGTCAAGTGTGGCACCTCGTCACCCGAGCGCATCTTCATCACGTCCCCAAACTGATCCATTACCTCCAGGTTGTACTGAAGCGCTCGGTTGCCTGCCGTGCCGTCCAGGTCGTCGAGGAAGTGGTCAATGCGCCCGATATCGGTCGGCGTCAGTATGCTCTGCAAGTCGAATGCCATTATGCCTCCTCAAAGGCCAGAAACCAGTCGGCGGCTTCGGCCTGCGCTTCCGTCAGCAGCGCGTCCCGTTCGGCTTGGGTGAAGAACTCCTTGTCGTCTTCACTGTTGACGACAAGTGCCTCTTGCGCCGTCAGCGGGTGCGTGATCCACCCATGCCAGTAGTGCGTCACGTCCCCTGGCTGCAGCCCTGTGGCGCGCTGCTGCGCCTCCAGGCAGCTGCGGTCGGCGGCGCGTTGTCCGGTGAGTGGTAGATATTCCACTAGTAGCACCCCCAGTAGCTGTTCATCGCGTTCTGCATCGCCGCCACTCGCTGCGCATCGCTGAGCGACGGATCACAAATCACAACGCTGACAATATCGCCATCCCACTCGGCTCCGGCAAGGTTGCTTGCTCCAATCCTCAACCCTTTGGCGTTTTGCGCGCCCGCATCGCCACTAGCCTCGCTCGTAGCATTGATCCAGAACTGACTAGATACGCCATTGAACAGCATCGCCCAAACGTTCCAATTGCTATCGCTGGAACTTCCAACCAAGTACGCGCCCGCATAGAGAGCCCACCCATCTGGTGTGGGGGCGTTATATTGGAACATCAGCATGCGGTTGCCATCAATTCCATCACATAGGGCATAGAGCGCGCCATCATTGACCGCCACCGCATCCAGGGCACCTATGGCAAAAACGGTAAATGGCTGACTCAGTTGCCCACCAGTAGTGTATGTGCCCGCAAGTGCATGATTCGTCCCGTCGAACCGCATCCCCGCGTGCCCGTTTCGCGCGTTCGCCACGTAGAGCGGCTGGTTAGCTGCCACGGCCTGCGTCACGTCGTCGCTTGCCGGTGCCTGGTCGTAGACGGTGACGACATAGGATGCCCCACCTGCCCACGCTGTAATCGCTGCCACGTTCAGGTCGCCGTTGGCGAGATAGGTGAAGTTAGCCTCCGCGTTGTCGCTGGCACGCCGCAGGCGCACCAAGTTGCCGGTGTAAGATGTCAGCACCCGGCGCGCCGGTTCGTAGATGTGAACAATGTTCGGAATACCGTCATAAGCAGGTGCGAAGCCGCCCGGTGCGCCGGCGCGCATGGACAGTGGCATGAAGCCCGCCCCCGGGAAGCCAGCCCCTGCCATCTATGGAATCCTTCTCGCGTAGTTGATCACGACGATCATGTCATCCGCGGCAACCTGGATTGCGTTGTTGTCATAGACCCGGATGTCCCAGTCTGTCTGCAGCAGAAGGCCGACGGGGAGCGGGGTCATGAGATTGTCCGTGTCTCGGAAGGCCACCAGGTCTGCGAGGCCTGCGGCGAAGGTGTAGTTCCTCGTGAGGTCGGCAACCTGCGTGGCCCCCGCCCTCACCTCCGCGACCAAGTTGGCCGCGGCATCGTAGAACTCGACCGCGATCTGCCTGGTCCCCGCATCAGCGGTCGTGGTGAAGAGCACGTATATCCAGAGCACGTGCCATTCCTCGAGTGCCGGGACGGTGAACGTCTTGTCGCTGTCGTCGGCCGTAGCGTCCCGCTCGTAGTCCAGGGTCCACTCGTCCGTTGTGACGACGACGGGCATCCCGCCGACGGGAGCGGGCGAACCGGACGTGTATTTCGCTTCGGACATAGGATCCCTCCCGCTACATCAGTTGGGCGGTGAGCTGGCAGATGCCCGGGGTGCCGGTGACGCCGGACTCCCGCGCGTAGATGCGGAGCCGTTCGTAGAGGCCGCCGAGCACGAATGGGCCGACGTTGATCGAGTCGATGGCGGCGGCGAGCGAGGTGAACGTGTAGAAGTCGGCCTGGACGTATGACTGCGTGTCCGCGCCGGGGACGACCATCCCCGCCGCCTTGATCGAGATGTCCTCCCACTCGACCGCGCCCGTCGGCATCGTGGCAATGCTGGAGTAGAGAGACGCCTGGACCTGGATGTCAACCGCGCCGCCCTCAGCCCCCCGCGTGTAAGTGATCTCGACCGCGAGCCCGTTGGCGTAGTCGCAAAGGAGCTCGGGCGGCGTCGCGTCCCAGGCGCCCTGGGCGGGAAGCGCCGCGGAGACGCGCGCGACCTGTGGATTCTGCCATCCCTTGGGATAGGGGTCGAGGAAGTGGTTCAAGCCAAGGACCATCGAAGTCCTCCTGAAACGACGAGAGGCGCCCCTCCCGTTTGGGAGGCGCGCCTCGGTACCGCGTTTGTTGGTGTTCGATTGTGGCTACAGTGTACCACGCATCGGGCGGGTTGTCAAGTCCGCAGTAACCCCAATGCCTCCAGTTCTGCCCTCAGTCGCTCGTCGGCCTTGCGTTCCTGCAACGTCGGCTTCCCATGATGCCGGCGCGGGTTGCCGCAGCACGGACCGGAACATGGGACCCGGCAATAGCGCATGCGGCGTTCAATGTCGCCGCCGGGTTCATACCATCGTTCCGAACGTACCCCGTCGCTGGCCTCCCGCCAGACGCGAAGCACGCGCCGGGCATGTTTCTTGGCTTGCCGCAACCTTTCGCCGCGCATCCTCTCACCCACTGCCTAGGTCATCCGCGATCGCCTCCAGGAACGCCGACGCGCAGCTGGCGGGCTCCAGCCGCGCTACGCGCGGGGCGAGCCAGACGCGCGGCCTGCCGTCCACTACGAGCACGCGCATGACGACGACCGCCGCGCCGCTCGGGGCCCCCTCGATGGCGAGCCGCAGCCGCTTGGCGACGGACTCCCACGAGCGCTCAGGCAGGTTCCCGTAGGTTTCGCTCATCCTGCCTCTCGCGCTCCATGGTCACGACATGTTCCGTCGAGCTAGGGACCCACCATGCCGCGCCCTTGATCTCCCACCCGTCCGTTGCGTAAACGTTGGCTTTGCGCTCCAGCTCGACGAGCGTGGGCGCGGTGACGATCTTGTATTCCTTCATGTCGCTTCCGCCTCGCTCGTTAAGACCCAGCCTTCCTGTACAGATGAGTTGGTCATTCGTCTTCATCCTCCTCATCATCATACCATCGCTCCAATTCGGGATATGGCAGGGCCAACGGGTCGCTGAAATCATATCGGACGTTCTCAAAAGAACATGCCCAATAGCACCCCTCCACGCGCAGGATTGGCGGGGTCAATTCCACATCCGCGTCTATATCTACCCAACAGAAGCCCACTCCCTTTTTGGCGGCCTGCGGCAGATAGTCTTTGCGCAAGCCAGTATCCAGTTGGATAACTGTCTGGCCCTGGTAGTCTTCGCCACAAACAAGATAGTCATGCCCGTCCGGGTGATTTTCGGCCCACGCAAACGGAAAGGCCGGATAGTTGCGATGGACAACAGAGATAATATCTCCTGTCTGCACATTTTCTACCTGGGCCATGCTGAACTGCCAGTACTCTTCTTGCTTCACTGTCAAGACGATAGTGAGACTATAACTACCCGATGGCGAACGGTGTATTTTCTTGTCGGGCATCTAATCTTCCCCCTCCATAAATAGGCGTGCGATCGCGCGCCAGGATGAGCCGGTACGGGTCAAACCTGGCCGCCCTCGCCGGCTGCGGCCCGCTGCGCCGCCACCAGGCAACGATGTCCTCCCCGTCGCTGGCCACGGCCCACTCCTCCCAGGCACGGAAGTCGGAAACGTGCCAGGCGCTCTGGTGCTCGGTGTACGGGTTGCCGCGGTTGGCCGGGTTGGGCATCCACCCGTCGGGCGTCGCCAGGAGCACGACGTCCGCGACGGCCTCCAGCCGCAGGAACGCGTCCCGCACGTCCTTCATGGGCAGGTGCTCGGGCCCGTGGCAGAAGATTGCGTACTCGTAGTGCTCGTGGGGCAGGGCGCCCAGGTCGAGCGTCCGCACGTCGCCGACCACGGCATGCGCGATCAGGGACGATTGCCCGTCCGCCATCAGCTCCTCAAGGAACGGGCCCCATACCTCCACCACGGTCAGCTCGTTGCCGGCCTCGGCCAGCTCGCGCGCCCCGGTGAAGTGCCGCACGCACGCCCCGACGTAGAGGATGCGCCCCGGTTTCCCGAACAGCTCAGGCACGTGCCTCCTCCAGGCCCGGACGATACGCTGCTTGTTCACGCCTCTTCTTGTCCTTCGGGATGCGCTTCCCGTTCCATAATCACAGCAGGTTGGGCATTCGCCATATGAAATGGTCGCAGGCAGACTGTGCTCTTGTACTCAAAGCCCCCCGCTGCAAGCCGGTTCAGGTCCGCCATGAGGTCGGGTGCTGTGCAAGCCACAAAAACGACGTATTCCTTCATTGCCCCCTCTATCTCCAATAGTCGGGATAGTCCCGACGGAGCACTCTTTGACCCAGCACCTGTTGCGCACTATGGATCGCATGCCTGAACTGGGTCGAGTCATCCGCAGATCCAACGCTGTTAGCCAGCCCTAGGAACCAGTCCCAGGCCTGAACCAAATGATTCATTATCTCCAACTCGTCAGGCGTCAGGCCGCCAACTTCTTTTTCGGACATTTCCATTTCCCCCTTAGTTCATCACAAACCCATCCACAATAGTTTGCACCGGTCCTCCCCCAGCTCGCGCCCGTCCACGTGCCAGACATGGGGACATCCCACGTGCGCCGGCATCGGGTTGGCGTACGCCACCTGCGTCGGCACGCCCCCCCTGGCGACAAGGCCGATGCAGATCGGGCACACCGCCCGAACGGGCAGCAGGTGCGCCTTCCCTTCCCGCAGGTCGTTGCGCCGCAGGAAGTCCGCCTGCGCCCGGTTGCGCGCCTTGCCCTCGGTCATCGTCGCGATCTGCCCGTCCTTCCACGCCGCCCGCCGCTCGTTCCACGCGCTCAGGTAGCGGGCGTAGTGGTAGCGGTTCGCGCGCGGGTGCTCCTGCCGGACGTGCTGGATCGCGACGGCGAGGTCGTAGTTGAACGAGTTGACGATGGACGCGGCGTCCGCCGCCGCCTCGGCGTCGATGTCGGCCTGGATCCCCCCGTCCTCGAGCTGGCCGTGGCGACCGTCACAGCCGTGCGCCGCTGCCATGAGGGTCAGCTCGTCGTTGTAGAAGGAGCGCGCGGCCTGCTCCAGGCCCGCCTGGATCGCCGCCGTGTCGAAGTTGTCCTGGCGCACCGCCTCGTGGACGAGTTCCATGACGGCAGAAGCGTCTTCCAGGGCGGCCTGCCAGTCGCGTTGCTCAGTCAAGCTCACGTCGCAACCTCTGGGATACGACAGGTTTGCGTCTCTCCAAGTTGAATCTGTTCATACGTCAGCGCATTGCAGTTGTACTTGATGCCCCACAACCGCCGCCGTAGCTTCGCCCGCCGCTTGTCTGTTTGCCCTATGCCCGGTCCTATCGCAATCGTAGAAGCCCATGGCGTGCCGTTTGGGGAGACGTAGAACTTCCACGGCCAATGGTGCTTGTAGAAGCGAATGCCGGGATGAAAGCAGATCCACCCCCAGCGCCGTGCATGTATGTTCAATGCAATGTGCATGGCATTGAAGCCATAGAGTACAATACACAGTCCGCACGCTCTGAATGAGATGTGCCCTCCGAGATGTTTTTCCAGCCACTGCGTAATGATCGTCATTGCATCTCCTCTGTCTGCATCACTATATTCACAGTTCCCCCTCCTCCTTCGCCATCGCCGCCGCCCACTCCTCGTCCGTGATCGCGCGAAGCCGGACGATCCCGTCGTCGAACGCGTACTGCGTAGCGACCGCCAGGCGCAGCCGGATGTCGCGGCGCAGGCGCTTGCGGTGGCGGTCCTGCTTCTGGTCTAGGTCAGTGGACTGGACGGGCGCTTGCTCAGTCATGCTTCCTGCTCCACTTTGGCGTTCAACGGTATCCTTGCCTCCAAGTAATCGTCTAGGGCGCGCTGGCATTCATCCTGTGCCTGTACCGCCAGTATCTCCCATCTTGCATCGTCATGATGGCGCTGGCGATTGCCGATGACTTGGATCGCAAACCGCAAGGCGGAAGCCATGTTACCCGCCACAAAATCCACCCACCGCTTATACGTCATCTGCCTGCCATTCCATGTACCCAGGAAGCCTGGATCTTTGGAAGGGCCAGCGAGCACGAACACGTCACCAGAACTCCAACACTTCAGGGCCTGCAGGTAATTCTTCCAAGGCCGCACCTCAGAACCATCACCGTCTTCGTCACCACTCTTGGGATCGATATAGTAGATCATCAATGCCACCCCCTCCATCCCGCTGACCCGAACCGGATCGCCGGTGCCCACTGGGCCTCTATCGACCGCCAAGGCTCGTCGAGCGGTTTGTCAAGATCCTGCCACCATACTGGCGTATAAGCGTCGGCGGCGCTACTGCCCATGTTCAGCATCCAGGGCTGGTGCAACGGGCATACTGCGCTGTTGCCTTCACAGGGCCAGTGTAAGCGGATTTCCTCACTCATCATCGTTGGCATCCTCATGTTCGACATCAGCAAAGGAAAAGTCGCCCTCGATCTCCGCGATCAGTTCCAGAGGCATGGGCGTGTCCCCCACATAACTGTATCCCGCCATCAGCGTTGGGATGTCCTTCCCCACGATCTTGCAGTTCGCCAGCCTCGCCACCGGTTCACCACCATCATAGTTCCTGGGATCGTGTCGCTGATGACGCGCCTCCAATGTAAACCCGTCCTTGACTGCGTCGAACCATACCAGTTGAGGAAGTATCCCCGTCAGCAGTGCCGTCGCCCTTCGCTTGCGCGTCTTGCGCGGCGCGTTGCAGGCGCTGCACCCCAGGCTGGACGCTGGCATGGTGGATCCGCAATAGGAGCATTCCCAGGTACTGCCCAGCCCTTGCCCGATGTGGACGTTAGAGAGCGCGGCGCACCACATGAGCTTCGGGTCCGCGCCGTCCTGCAGGAACCACAGGTAAACCTCTTGGTCGAGCCAGATGTCTTGTTCTACTGTCCTCATGTCCCTTCCCCCCTGCTATTCCAGGATCCGATCATACGTCTTCCCGCACTGCACGCAGCGCACCCAGTTCCCGTGCCCCTCGTAGAACTCGGCCGATGGTCCCCCGCAGAATGGGCACGTCCGGTCGATGACCTGCGGCACGTGCGACTCATCCAGCTCGGTCGGGAACTCCTCGTCCTCGGGCGGCGAGGTCGTGTCCGGCTGCTCCAGGTCGTCCGGCTCCTCTTCCTTCTCCGCCCTGGCCAGCTTGAACGCCTCCGGGCTGATGATGTCCATCACCTCGTCCGCGCCGACCGCCTGCAGGACGGTCTGGAGCATGTGAATGTTGACGGCGTCCATGACCTCCTGCGGGATCTCGCCCATCGCGTTCATGTTCACCAGGAAGTCGCGGTAGAACGTGCCGATCGCGCCGCTCAGACTTTCCAGGTCGGCCTGCACCAGCTTGTCGGTGGACACCTGGCCGTTGTAGGTCTCGAACCGCATCTTGCCGAACTGCTCCGCGAACTTGAGGACGACCTTGAGCATGACGCGGAAGTGGCTGCTCCAGAACTTGCGGTAGCGGGAGAACTGGAACTCAAGGGGCCGCTCCATCGAAGTATTGCCAGCGATGAGCGGATAACCGTTGCGTCGCGTAATAAACATCGTGTTGGGCAAGGCTTCAAAGCACCATACTTTGCCAGAGTATTGCACTGCCTTAACGTTGTTTCGTCTGGCAAGGCTGAACTTCCATCGGTCGCTCCTGTGGAGGATCCAGCATGCCGCGCTCGTCTCGAAATCCGGATGCCCGTTCTCAGGTCGGTTGACGGCTATCGTACCCCATTCGCCCAAGTTCAGGAGAAGCGCCTGTAGCCCATCGATCAGCTCCTTGGATGTGGAAGTGAAGAAGCCTTTGTAGTGCTCATGTTCCTCCGAGTGGCCGTCGCCAGCCCAAAGTGCGTCAACAAGGATTCTGGTTTGCTCTCGATTCATGTCATAGGCAAACCCAGGCAGTCGTTTGCTCTTTGCACCCTTGCCACAGTTCTTTTCAAGCCAGTCATAAAGCGCCTTGTCATTCGTGCGCCACCGTATGGTCCGCCCTTCATCTTTGATGCCACGATTGAACTGGAAGGGAAGTCTGTCAAGCAAAGCCTCAATTCGCTCCACATCTGGACTGTCTACGTTTTGGCAGATGCCAACAACATGGTTATATCCGGTCCCATTCAGCCATCCTTCCGATAGCCACCAGCCAAGAAACTCCAGCCAGTCATCCATCGGAAAGGCGCGGGTCCCCAGTCTGCTCTTTTCCTGCCCTTGCCCGACAGATGGCAGAATGAAGGCCTCAATTACTGGACGCGCTTCGCATAATGCCCTGGCCGGAAGAGCGAAACGGGAAGGAAGAGAATCCGCTTGGATCACCTCAAACGCCGTCTTGGCCCACTTCCTGCTCACGTTGTTCTCGTTCAGCGCCAGCATCCGATGGTTCGGCGTTACCAGGGCGTCGACGCTGCGTCCCTCAAACTGGATCATCGGCCCGTCATAGTCATACACATGCAGCTTCTGCGGCCACATGTACTCTATCTGCTGGAGGCCCTGGTTGTATGTTGCGATCATGTTGTGGCCCACGTCCCGCCAGCCTCGCCAACCCTTCTCGGTCAGCACTTCCGTGTCATCCGAGTAACACGCGGTTGCAAGCCGATAAGCGTCACCCTTGCCCGCGTAGTGGGGGAACAGCCCGTAGGCCAGAATCGGCATCCAGGCGAACATCTCCTCGTCCGTCTTGGCGTCGTCCGCGCCGGTCCGCATGGGAAGATCCTCATAGTCAGTCGCCCTGTTGTGGAGGAACGTCGACCCGGCGGCCGCCGCCGGGTTGGTCTCCTGGTAGTTAGTTGCGGAGAGGTGAGAGGCGATCTGGTTGGCCACCGATTTGACGTTCCTCGACCCGCCGGCCATGCGCAGGCGCCGCACGTACATGGCCTTGGCCGCCGACACAGACAGCCGATTCTGCATGTACTGCTTGTGCGCCCGGTCCCACGCCGCGCCGGTAGTGCTCAGCGGCCACCCCCACAGGCTCGCCCGGTCCTTGGCGTTGTAGGCGATGTGCTGCGCGACGGCGACGGTCCCCGGCTGGCCCAGAAGCCCGTTGGCACGCATCTTGTCCGTGCGCTGGTCGTCCTTGACCCCGACGTACTCGGCCAGGGTCTTGCCGTCCTTGTACGTTTCGTCGAGCTTGCCCGAGAAGTACGCCTGCCAGTCGGGATAGTACCACGTCTGGGCCTTCGCGCCCAGGCTGAACTCGCGCTTGTAGAACAGCGGCTGCCACTTGTTTTCGGGGTGGGTGACAACGGACTTGACCTCGTCCACGTCGAGCTCCGCGACCGTGGTCTCCCCGTCCGACGTGGACGCGTAATAGGCCAGGATCACGTTCCCGTCGCGCAGCACGTCCTCGGACAGGCAGTAGATGCTGGCCTCGCCCAGCAGGCGAGCGTTCCGGTCGGCGGACCAGAACTCCTGCCACACGCCGAGCTCCTTGACACGGTCCTGATACGTACGCTGCGCCTGCTCGCCCAAGCGTTCGCCGACTTCCTCCGGCGGCTGCGCCTTCTCGTCGTCCGGCACGATCTCCAGGCCCTCACCGAAGCCGTAGGACGTCCACAGCGAAACGGCCCACTGGTAGAGGACGGAATACCGCCACAGGCGGCGGGACTCCTGGACCGCGAGCTGCCACTCCCGCCCGGCGTCGCCTTCCCGGTAAGACGTGAGGGATCCGATCTGCTCGTATTGCAGCTGGTTGACGAGGTCCCACAAGTAGGCGCTGTCGTACTCCCCGAGCTGGCGCAGCAGTTCATCCGGCTGGAGCTGGTAGGGACCGTCCAGGTAGGCGCCCCACATGTGTCGCACGCTGGCCGTGATTTCCTCGAGCTGGCGCCGCCGCCCTCCCCCGTCGATCAGGTCCGCGAACCGCTCGCGCAAGTTCGCCAGTACGCCATGTTGTTCGGTCATGGTCTGTTCCCTTCACATCCCCTGATTAGGTGAACTGCTGTCGTTGGCTCAAACTGCTGTAGCCAGATGTCGAGCGGTATCCCCTCCACAGTGACGTTCGGAGTAATAGGGGCAATGGCGATCATGCCCGAGTGTTCTGGCCAGTAGCCGTTCCCCAAGTCCTCGTAAGCGTCAAGCGGCGGGTCTGGCCAATCATCCTCATCTGACGGCAACGTCTCCAGCAGATCCCGGTGTCGCCGTTCCCGCTCAGCGCACGCCCATCGTTCCCAGACAGCGAGTGCCCCGAATGCAAGTCCGCAAAGCAGCGCCGCGATCATCCTATCTCTCCTCCGGGGATCCACCCATAGTTCGGTCCGTCATTGAACGGTTCCGAAGTCAAGGTTGGTTCCATGAAGATTATCTTTGCCCCAGCTGCCAGCGCGTCCGCGATGGTGGAATAATCTTGCCCAGCCCAAATCACCGATGCCGGGCCCAGCTTCCCAGCAGCCTTCCACTTGGAGAGCAAGTCGGGGGCCATCTCTTCGATCGTCCCTTCGACGGTGAGCCATCGTCCCCGACTTTTGTATACCATACAAACCAGCACGCCGTAGAACGCGCCGCAAAGGAATGCCGCGATCATCCCGCCTCTCCTTCGCCAGTCCGCATGCCGATGCCACGGACGTTGTACCGAACCTCGCGGGCCTGCCGGGCGGCGAGTTCGACCATCTCTCCGGACGGCATCTCGAACACCTCGCGTTGTGCGGCGACAAACCCGTTCGGCGTGCCGTCGTATTCCAGGTCGAACTCGCACGTCATCTCAAGCGTCACGGTGAAACGCGCCTTTGGCATCTCAAGCCCCCCCCGGCTCTCTTGGCCTCTCCGTACCATTCGCGCACAGTCGCCCTGCGCCACCGGCGCGGCTTCCTGCGCAGCGCCGGGTGACCTTCCGCGCACAGCCGCCGCCAGAACCGCTTGAGCGACTCGCGCCTCGCGGGCTTGAGCTCGACCTTCCAGAACAGCAGCCGCCGCCTGAAGGCACCCGCGTCCAGGCGAGCGTGGACGGCGGGGCACGTCTCCCCCGGCTTCGCCAGGTCCGCGCAGTGGTGCGTCCACCTGCCGTCCCAGCGCCAGCCCGAGGCGCGCCGCGCCTTCCGCCGCTCCCCGCAACGCGAGCACCACACGTCGTAGTCCAGTTCAGTCGACACGGTAGGACTCCTTTGCCTCGATGAACTCCCCGACCTCCTTGCCGAACGGCGTCACCGCGTACCGTCCGCTGCCGACCTTCTCGACCATGCCCAGCTCCTCCAGCAGCGGGAAGTGCACGTTTTCCGTCTCTTTCGGCACGATGGGCCCCACACCCGCACGCTTCAGCATCTCCCGTTCCGGCAGGAACAGCACGCCCGCGTGATACCTGAGCTTGCGCGCCTGGCGCCCCGCGACGCAGACGACCACCAGGATCGCCGTGGCCATCGCGAGTACGCCCAGCGCGAACCACACCCCCGCCGTCATCTCCCGTCCTCCTTGACCCGCGCCGCCACCCGCCTGCCGAGCGGCGTCAGGATGTCGGCATCCCCCACCTGCCGGACCATGCCGAATTGCCGCAGTATCTCCAGGTTGGCGGCGTGCTCGTCCGCCGCCAGTGTCCTGAACTGGGTCAGCAACCGCGCCAGCAATATCCGTTCGCTGGGGAGCAGGACGCTATGCGCGAGGAACTTGACCCTACGCTCCCTCTTCGCCACGACGATACCGACCGCGATGAAGCAGAGTGTCGTCGCCACCGCGCCCATCCCGAACCATAGGATCTCGTTCATTGTATCCCCTCAGTGGTCTCGTTTGCCATGCGCCATCAGCGCCAGCACCGTTGGATAGGCGACGACGACCAGGGCAAGCGTCACAAGGAAAACCGCGATCAGGTCGCGCATCGCACCCCCTCTAGTACTGCCGCCCGATCAGCTCGGGCCGGTAGACGACCTGCGCCATCTCCTCGCCGCCCGTCAGCCAGGCGACGCCGTAGCGTGTCGCGTCGAGGCAATCGTATGCGCCCTTGTTGTAGATCACGTCGGTGAACTCGCCCGTCTTCTTGTTCTGCACCCGCCTGTAGTCGCCGATCTCGCTGATCAGGTTCACGCAGCAGTCGTGGATCTTCAGCCGCCGCTCCGTGAGCAGGTTGATGATCCGGTCGATGCCGGCCCACACGTCCCAGAACGGCGGCTCGACGAGCGGGATCGCGTAGTCCGCCCAGTCGGTGCGCTGCTGCCGCTCCGACGGCCCTCCGCCGACGAAGGCCAGGATCGTCTCCCCGTTGAGCTGCACGATCTTCTGCACGTTGGCCGCATGTTGCGCTGTCGTCACCCCGAACGGTTCCACGTACTCGCGGTAGGCGTGCAGGCACTTGTCCTTGGGGTCGAAGGCCAGCCACACGGCTGCGATGTGCGCCCCGAACGGGTCCACGCCGACCACGCGCGGCCACAGGCGCGGGATCGGGAAGGACGCGACCTTGTCCTGGTCCTCGTCGTAGACCTCGTAGATCACGCCCTCTAGCGCCGCCCAGATGCCCTGCTTCAGCCGCTTGTGGCGCACGCCCGTCAGGCTGTCCAAGCGCCCGATCCGGCGCGTGCCCTCTTCCGTGATCAGTCCCGTCTCCTGGTCGTACAGCTGCGGATTGTCCCGGTGGGTCGACTCGAAGAAGGCTAGCCGCCCGGCGTCGCGCCGCTGGAGGATCCAGTGGGTCGGCTGGGCGGGGTTCGCGTCCCCGATGAGCTGCGTGTACGGCATGACCGCGCCGCGGCCCGTCGTGATCCGGGTCAGGTATTCCCAGTCCGAGAGCGTCAGCTCCTCGCACTGGTTGACGTACACCAGGTCGCGTTCCGCCGAGAGCGTCTTGCCCGGGTCGTCCAGGCCGCCGACCCAGATGCGGCTCCCGTTGGGGTAGTCGTACCACTGCGGGTATTCCCCTCCGTAGTGGGTCACGTAGGGCGCGCACGACTCCAGGAGGTCGCGCTTGAACGTTTGCAGGCACGAGCCGAGCAGGTCGGCTTTCACCTTGCGGACGATGGCGATCTGGGCTTTGGGGTACTTGGTCGCCGCGCGGTGGACCTTGTAGAGGAAGCCGAGCGTCTTGCCCGTGTCGGACGGGCCCGCCAGCACGACCTCCGGCTCCCTGCACCGGATCGCCGCCAAGTTCCCGCCGTGGAAAGAATACGGGCACTCGCACTTCATACGTCATCGTCGCCCACGTTGCCGGAGAACACGTTGACGATAGTCGTCGGCGCGGCTTCCGGCAGCTCCTTTGTCCCGAGCAGGTCGGCCTCCAGCGAGATGTTCAGCCGCACCTCGCCCAGGTCGTCGCCCTGCCACGCCGCGCGCCGCGCCTCGCGCAGCTCTGCGACCTCGCGCGAGCGGTGCTCCTGCAGCTCGGCCACCATCTCCGCGCGCCACATGGCCTCGGCGGCCTGGCAGTCGGCGTTGACCGTGCCGAGCGAGAACGGCCTGCCGGTGCGCGGGTTGCGCAGTCCCCCCTCGTCCTGCGGCCGGGAGAGCGCCTCCTGGATCTCGCGCTGGGACATGCCGCGCAGCCGGAGCCGCGCCACCATGCGTCGCCGGACGTGCTTCAGGCTGCCGCTCGTCGCCCTAGCCACGTTCAGCCCCATTGTTCAGGGAATTGGCCATTGACAAGTTTCCTGTTCTGTGATACAATGTATCTGTAGAATGAATCTTCACAGACCGACAGGAGGGACCGAAATGGGACTGCACCAGATCACCAAGGAAAACCTGCAGACGCTCGTGGACGGCCAGATCGTCGAGATCCGCGGGATCTCCGGCGTCCAGGTCGAGGAGCCGGACGAGGCGGGCAAGGCCGCGTCCCTTTGCGGCGTCGTCCGGATGCATGCGATGAGCGGCGCCGTATACGAGCTCTGCAGCTACATGGCGGAGATCGGCACGTTCAACGTCGAGGAGGTCAAGTAGATGGGAAAGGTAAATGCGACCAGGAAGCTCGTCGTCGTCAGGGGCAAGGGGACGCCGCGGGAAACGCGGATCGCCACCGACGTGACCCTGTACAGGGCCAAGGTCGGGGGTCGCACGGTATGGGTCTCCATCCCCGAGGACTAGGCGCAACGTGAACCCCGAATGCCCGACTACGCCGGAGCGGTCGCGGATCATGGCGGCCATCCCGTCGAGGGACACGAAGCCCGAGGTGACGCTGAGGCGCGCGTGCTGGCGCATGGGCCTGCGATACCGCAAGCACCGCCGGGACCTGCCCGGCACGCCCGACTTCGCGTTCGCGTCCGCCAGGGTCGCCGTGTTCGTGGACGGCGACTTCTGGCATGGGCGGGCGTTCTTCGGGGAAGGAAAGTGCCCCGCGAACAACCGGGAGTATTGGGCCGCCAAGTTCCTGCGGAACCGCGAGCGGGACCTCACGGCCGACGGGGCGCTGCGCGCGATGGGCTGGCTGCCGCTGCGGGTCTGGGAGTCGGACATATCAGCGCGCCTCCCCGCCTGCGCCCGCCTGGTCCGCGTGGCCGTCCGCCTCCGCGAGCGTCGCCGCGACGCATAGGGCGACCGCCTCCATCATCAGCGGCGGGACGGCGTTGCCGACCTGCCGCCACCCCGACGTGTACCCGCCCGCGAGCCTGAACTGGTCCGGGAACGACTGGATGCGCTTCGCCTCCGCGACCGTCAGCGGGCGCTTTTCCGCCCAGTGGACCACCGTCGCGAACCCGTGCCTCCCCTGCATGGCCGGCAGCGTCATGGACGGCCTGCCGGGGTGCGGCTTGACGCAGCTGTTCTGCCCCCTGCCTAGCACGTCCCCCGCGTTGCCGCCCGGCGGGACGTCCCCCCATGCCGCGCCGTACCTGTCCCCGAGCGCGGGCGTCCCTATGTAGCCTTCGCGAATGCCAATTGCGGGCATGGGGCCGTCCGCCGGCTTGAGCCGCATCGGTGCCGCGCCGCTGGAAACGTGCAATGCCTTGCCGTCCCTGCCTTGATTAGCTATCCACAGCGTCGGCGCCCTCGTTGCGAGCGCCGCGGGCAAAGGAACGTCAACATCCCATTCTGTCCCCTTCCACCATCCGCCGCCGTGCGGGACAATCTTCCGCTTCCCTTCGCCGAACAAGTCCCCGATCGCCTCCAGAACGGTCAGCGGCCTGCCGACGGTCGGGCGCGGGTGCCGAGGGCGGGCGCCGAGGCCTTCCCGGACGCCGACGAACACCAGCCGCTCCCGGCTCTGCGGGACCCCGAACCACATGGCGTTCAGCCGCGCGCAGCGAACGTCGTACCCCGCCGCCTTCAGCTTGCGCATGCAGTCCGCGAAAACGAGCTTCATCTTGCCCTTGACCATGCCCCAGACGTTCTCCATCACAAACGCGCGGGGCCGCACCCCCTCCAACAGGCGGGCGAACTCGTTGTACAGCTGGTTCCGCATGTCGCCCAGTTCGCGCTTGCCCGCGGTCGAGAACCCCTGGCATGGTGGGGACCCGTCCAGCACGTCGAGCTCACCGGGGCTGGCGCCCGCCGCCTCCATGAGTTCCCCCGCGGACAACTCCCGTATGTCCCCGCCCAGAACAGGCACGCCAGGGAAGTTGAGGCCGAACGACGCGCGCGCATCGGCGTCCCATTCGGACGCGGCGAGCTCGCGGAACCCGGCCATCGAGTAGCCCAGCGACGACCCGCCGCAGCCCGCGAACGTCGAGGCGACGGTCGGTGCGCCCGCCCGCCTCGGGGCCAGGTGCCTCGCCCATGCCGCGTCGAGCGCGTCCCGGTAGCCGCTCACTTGGGCCACCTGTGCCCGCATTTCGGGCACTCGACCCATTCGACGTCACCCTCCACGGACTCGTCGTACTCCGGCCACCCTTCCGGGGGCTCCGCCGAGACGGAGGCCAGCAGCGCGTCCAGGGCGTCGCCGTCCACGCTCGTCGGCAGCTCGCCCGCCCCGGCCAGCTTCCTGAGCTGGTCGCCGAACCTGGTGTCCCACATGCGCAGGCTGTCCCACAAGGTGAAGTCCCCGCCCATGATCGTGATCTGGTTATGGTCGACGCCGTACGCCTCCGCCGCCGCCTCGCTGGCCGCGTCGACGCCGAACAGGACCGGGACGTGCCACGCGCCCTCCAGGTCCAGCACCCCGCGCGGGGCGGGGTATCCGTCGCGGCGCATCGCGCCCAGGGCCTCGAAGCGCCCGTTGCCCTCGCCGAGGCTGCCGCGGCCGTCGTTGAGCTTCGGCTCGAACTTGGGGGGGTCCTTGAACCCGTGGCGCTCGATGGAGCGGACCAGGGAGCCGACATCGTGGCGCTTCATGTTGCCGTCCCACATCATGGCTAGGTCGAGGGGAACGTACTCGAGGCGGAGCCGCTCGGTGGCGGCCTGCCCGTTCTCTTCCATCCGTGCTCCTCCTGCGGAGGGCGTGCCGACCCTGTCGGTCGTGGGGGGACGGGGGACAGGAACCCCGCCCCCCACTGAGAAAGGAGCTTGGCGGGCGGCACGAGCCCACCGATTTCATTGTACCACGAAAAGGGGCGCCCGTCAAGGGGAAACTGGCTATTGACAAACTTCTGATTGTATGATACAATGTAATCATAGAACGAACATTCGGGACAGGCAAGACAGGAGGCACGATGGCAACGCACGAGGGCACGGCAATAGAGGTCAAGCGACGGTTCGTGAGCAGGGACGGCAGCGGGGTCCGCGCCGTCGTCTCCCGGAACGGCCGAGACCAGATCGAGTTCAAGTCCTACCAGCACTGGGGAAGCGAGGGGCTGCAGGGGTTGGGCCCGCTGGAGATGTCCACGTGGTCCTGGAACTGCGACACCGCCGAGCAGGTCGCGGACGCGTTCGAGATGTTCGACGCGACGCGGCGGCTTTACGAGCAGCTCGGGCACGAACGGCTGCACCGCACGACGGTCCAATACGGCGGGGAGGACACGGTGCTGGCGATCTGGGCGATGTCCCCGCACAACGCGAGGGAGCAGGCCCTAGCCAACGCCGCCGACATGAGCGACGAGGACCGCGCGCCGCTGCAAGGCGCGGCGTGGGTCGAGGCCGAGTAGGCAAAGCCACAAGGAGAGCAACGTAATGGCGACCTACACCAAGGCCGAGCTGAAAAGCAAGTTCAACTTCGACTGGTACGCATTCCCGAACCGCAGCGAGGTGGAGATCCGGGTGCCCGAATGGACATCGCGCTATACCACCCGCCTGCGGCTGTCCGAGAGCCAGGGCCGCGTGAGCGTGGCGCTGCCGGGGCTGGGCGGGACGTTCAACCTCTCATACAGCTATTGCGGGCAACTGCTCCTGCATGGCGACGGGCCCGTAGCGATCCGCGAGTGGATCGACGGGAGCCGAGGCCAGGCGCGACGCTTCAGGCAGCACCCAACGTACGAAGCGATGGTCGTCGATGCGGTCTGGATCGGGCTGAAGATGCTCCGGGCGCACGTCGAGACGCTGCGCGCGAGCTGGGGAAGACAGGAGGCATGATGCTGATAACGGGGAAGTACCCGGACCTACTTTGGCGGGAGATGGTAGACAGAGCGCGGGAGACGGCGACCAGGTCGCACGGGCCGAAGGCAGAGATTCTGTATGCTCGGTCGCGGCGAGGGATCTTCGTCGAGGTCTACGTCGGCGACGAGAAGGTCGGCGAGTTCGAGGTCGAGGCGTAGGGCACTTTTGACAGGAGGACAAAATGAAGCTGTCGGCACGGGCAGCGGAGGCGCTTCAAGAAGTAAAGGAAAGGCTGGTCAGCGGCGACGTGGGCGAGCTGGTGAGGATGGCAATCATCGCACGGCACCCGGACGACAAGATGCCGTCAAGCGAGTGGAGCTTCAACAACCGCCTGCTCGTCCTGTTCCAGACAATGCTGATGGGCAAGCTGACGATGGATTGTCGCGGGTATAGGCAATGGCAGGAGACCGGGAGACAAGTCCAGAAGGGTTCCAAGGCAGTGTACATCCTGGTCCCCATCGTCCGTTACGAAAAGGACGAGGTTGGCGAGATCGAGATGGATGAGCACGGGAACAAGAAGATCAGTTGGCTGTCATTCAAGGCCGTATCAGTGTTCCCAGATTGGGAAACCAAAGGCGACGGCTTGCCCAAGTTCGACTACACGCCCGCGAAACCGCCGCCCTTGGCAGGCATCGCGGAACGGTTCGGGATCGCCGTCGAGTATGTGCCAGAGATGGTCGGTGCATACGGAAACACGACGGTCAACGGCAAGGTGATCGCGCTCGGTTCCCACGAGCCACGGGTATTCTTCCACGAACTTGGCCACGCGGTCCACGCCAGGATTGCGGGCAACCTCAAGGGCGGGCAAGACCCCGAGCAGGAAGCAGCGGCAGAGTTCACGGCGGCGGTGCTGGGAGCGATGTACGGGTACGACTACACTGGCAACGCCAGGGACTACATCGCCGGGTACAACGGGGACGTGGAAAAGGCCGTGTCGGGCGTGCTGGGAACGGTAGAGAAGATCCTCAGCGCGATAGAGGCGGAGGAGGTCTAAGATGCCAGTATGGTGGGTCGAACAAGCCGAAGGGCCGCACGTCACCGAGATCAAATCCATCGTCACCAGGTACAAGGCGGGCACGGTGGAGCCGGAAACGGCATACCGCAGGCTGGTCGAGATGTACCGGCAGACGCACGACGGGCAGGAGCCGGGGTTGTCCTGGAAGGAAGTCGAGGGGCGCGGCGCATGGGACGTGGACCACTACATCACCGTCCACTTCCCGTTCTATGCGAACCACTGGTTCAGCGGGCGATTTGGGGATTGCGAAACAGCGCGCCGCAGGTTGGAGCGGCAGCACCCCGACACCAAGTTCGCCGTGGGGTACGAATATTAGGTCGGTACGAGCTGACGTGGGCGTGGAGCCCATGGCCGTAGATTTTGTATGACATACAAAAGAAGGGAGCATCCGATGAACGGCACGATGGACTGGACGCAATTCCTGGACGACTTCGGGAAGGCGATGCTGCGCCGCATAGACGTTGATCCCGAACGGCTGCCCACGGACCACAACCCGATCACTGACGCGCTGAAAGTATCCGACTTTGTAGCACTGCATGAAGACATGGACGGCTTCTCCAGGATCGCGCTGAGCAGACTCGCGACCATTTGCCAGATGGCCGTGTTCGACTGGCAGGAAGGGCCCGAGGGCGACGGCAAGCCCAAGGCGCTGCGCCGCCACTGGTACGCCTGGTACAAGACGCACTTCGCGCAGCCGTTCGCCCGGCAGCTGGGGGACGTCTCCGTCAACGCGCAGGGGATCGAGGAGGTCAACGACCGAGCCTGGGCCGCGCGGCTGAGCCAGACCTACGCGGAGATGGTCGACTCAAGGGAGGTCACGTACCAGGACCTCTGGGTCGAGGACGCGAGCCGAATGATGGCGAAAAACTGGGAAGCCCTCTTCCGCGGCTGCAACATCGTCCTCTGCGTGGAGAAGGATAGCCTCTTCGCGGACTTCCAGCCGGCGGCGAAGGCGCTGGGCGCAAAGTCGGTGTACTCGGGCAAGGGCAAGTCGAGCAAGGCGGCAATAGAGAAGGTGCTCAGGGAGCACTTCTCCTGGACGCCGGGAAATGAGAACCGCACTCCGCTGATCGTCCTTCACATCTCGGACCACGACTACGATGGCGAGGCCGTGATCGGGCCGACGTTTGGCGAGCAGGCCCGCCGGTACTCGGACCACGTCTATGAGGCTCGGGTCGGCGTCAAGCCGGAGGATGTCAGGGCCGCGGGGTATGGCTGGGAAGACTCCTGGTACACGGTCAAAGTGAGCAACAAGGGATACCGCGCCTGGGCCGAGGAAAAGGGGCTGTTCCTCGCCGTCTGCGAATTCTGCGGGCACCAGTACCCGGTCGTGAGCACGGACAGATGGGACCCGGAGAGCGAGTGCCCAGAATGCGGCGGCCGGATGGAGGAGATCGACATCGAGGAAAGCCTGCCGCACGGCTTCGAGGTCGAGGCGATGAGGACACGGGACTACTACGGACTGATCGTCGACGCGCTGCTCCAGGTACTGCCGTTCGACTACATCGTCCGCAAGCTGAGGGAAGAATGCGTAGCGGACGCGGACCAGGCGGTCGCGGCCATCGTTGAGCGGATATGCGAGGAAAACGAGAACTACCAGGAGCTACTGCAGCGGTTCGAGGAATTGGAACAGATCAAGGCCAGCTTTGAGGCCAGGGTCAGGGCGGACCTACTGGAGCAGGCAGGGCCGCGCATAAAGGACTTCGAGCACCTGGAAGACGACCCGGAGCCGGACGAATACCGTGAGTACGTCCAGGAAGCCGGCGACTGGTCAAGCCCGTGGCGCCCGTTCTCCAAGGGACTGCGCACGAAGAGCCTGACGGACAAGGTCGCGGGCATCGCCTGGGGGTCGCTCAAAGGTTTCGTCACTGAGAAGGTCTGGTAGAATAGGTTTTGTATGGTATACAAAAAGGAACAGGCACAATGAACGACTTCGAGACGACGGGGCAGGTGCACGCGCTGGCGAGGCGCGTCGCCGCCCTCTGGGAAGGCTGGGAATACAAAGAGCCGCAGGGAGAGAACATGCCCGTCACCGCGTGGCTGGCGGGGCCGGAGGAGCGCGAGGTCACCTTGCGGGCGGACCACATATTCGCTCGGTCGGCGGACGGCTGGCGCGTCATCGTGTCCGGCCACTACCCCAGGGACGGCGGCCAGGGCATGCTGCGGCTCGACGACGGGGAAAAGCCGCCGCAGATCACGGTCTCCACAAGCAGGATGGTCGGGGAAATCGTCGCGGACATCCGGAGACGGTTCATGCCGCGGTACGAGCGGTGCTACGAGCAGGCGCTGTCCGAGCGCGACGGCTGGCGGGCACACGTCGGGACGGTCGAGGCCAGGACGCTCACGATCGCCGCCGCGCTGGGAGAGCAGGCGACGGCCAAGACGCTCGACCTGCGGGGCGAGGTGTACGCGTCGCACCCAGGCGACCACACCTCCGTAAAGGTGGCGGTGTACGAGCGCGAATCCAGCTGGGACATCCGCTACGCCACGCCCGAGCTGGAGGCGCGGCTCGCGGAGGTGCTGTGGGAGACGCTGCGATGAGCAAGAGACGATGTCACGACTGCGGCGTATGCGAGGGAGAGATCCACAACTTGGGCTGCGACATGGAAGAATGCCCGTTCTGCGGCGGACAGCTCATCTCCTGCGGATGCGTCTACAGCATACTGATGATAGATGTGACTCCTGGAACCTGGACATATTCTCACGGACTTACTGACGAACAGGAATTAGACTGGCTGGAACAGCTTGATGATGTAGGACGCATCCCCTACATCGTATACCCGAACCTGTGCGCCAGATGTGGAGCATTGTGGCCCGAACTATTCTCTGTCCCCAATATGCAATGGCAGCGCTACGTACCCAAAAGCCAACGGCACAAGATCCTCTGCTGGGACTGCTACTGTGAGATCAAGACACTAATTGATGCAGCGAAGAGAAGGCGAACGTGAAGGCAACCGACAAACGCCGGGCCCTGAAATGTAGCTGCATGACGGATGTCGACTGCCCGGAGGCGGTGCGGATCCGCGCCAGGGCCAGCAGGTCCTGGGCGTCCTACAAGCGCACGGGCAGCCTCAAGGCGCTGTCCGCGTGCAGGGCCAGGATCACGGAATACGAGGCGCACCATGCGGCAGCATGCGTACCCGAGCCTTGACGAGGCGACGGCGGCGGCGAGGGAAGGCGCCGCCGCGTGGTTCGCGTACCGCGACCCCGAGCTGGGCGGCTGGGGATGGTACCCGAACTCCGAGCGCCTGGGCACGGGCCGGTGGGTCAAGGAGCAGTGGATCGAGGAGACGGACGCGGGCCCGGTCGAAGTCGTGGAAACTGGCTATTGACAATCCCCCCGTTTCGTGATACAATGTAATCGTAGAATGAACATTCGCAGGCACGGACAGGAGGCACGATGGACAGGCACACGACGGTCAACGCAAGGCCAAGCGCAATCCTCATCTTCAACAAGTGCAAGGCCCTCATGGGCCGACTTCCCCCCTACCTTGACCCCGATCAGTTCAGACACGCATTCAATCGCGCGACGGTGCTCCTGGAACACGGCGAGTACCGGGTGTTCGTCCGTTACTCTGGGACGCCGACGCGCCTTAGCCACCACTACGAGATCACCGAGGTCGAGCTGGACCATCCCGATGCAATGCCGTTCATGAAGCAGCGCATCGACCTGGGCACGTTCGACACCAGGGAACAGGGCGCGGAAGTCGTGCTGAACGACCCCGCCGGGCTCGTCGAGCGGCTCAACGGCCGCATCGCCCGCGGCAAGGCCAGCGACCGAGAACTGGCGCGGCAAGCGGGGCTGACCATTGCCAAGTTCGACGCCGACACGACCGCACGCGACAATGACCACGATCCGCGCTGACCGCGTCGGGTTCCCCGAAGGGAAGGTGGACGTATACCTGATCCACTTTTCCCCGCGCTACAAGGGGGCCGGGCACTACGTCGGCTCCACCGAGCGGCACGTCGGGGAGCGGTTTGCGGAACACCTGAACGGGGGCGGCAGCGCTCTCACCAGGGCCGCGCAGGCGGCGGGATGCGAACTGGCCGTCGCCCGGGTGTGGCGCGGGGTGAGCCAGGGCATCGAGTTCCTGGTCAAGTCGCGGGCGGAGGGCCCGAGCCTCTGCCCTATCTGCAACCCGGGCGGCTGGCGGAGGCTGGCCGAGGGGGGTCGGTATGGACATTCTGAAACATTCGAGACAGGAGGATCGTGATGGCATGGATCAGCAGGCAAAAGGTCTACATGGAGGGTGGGCACATCCTCCAGGCCGGGGACAAGGTCGCGGTCAAGTATGTGACCGCCGTTGGTCATGTGGGCGACTTCGCCGTTTACATGGGGCTGTCGGACCAGACGGACCAAGAGGTCGCGGAATGCGGCGACAAGGTGCCGGAGTCCGTCGGGCGCGCCGTCGCCCCGTACTGCTCCCACCTGAGTTACAGAGGGTAGGATGGACGTCCCGTGCGAATTCGTCAGGATTGACGGGTTCCGCTGCCCGCCCGAGTTCTGGGCCGCATTCGGCTACACAGGCCAGCAGCGACATGTCAGCCTGTGGTGGGAACGGAGCGGGGACGAGGCCAGCTTCTGCGACGGCGAGTACACGGTCGTCGGCGCGGAGTGGGCGGCGTACCTGACGCTGGTCGAGCACCCGCGCAACTGGCCGCTGCTCGACCTGGACGTGAGATTGGGAGACAGCGACACCGAGGCGACGCACATGCTGGTCCTGGACCGCGAGGACCCGGGCGCGGCGTGGGTCGCCCCGAGGGAGGCCGCGGAGCGGTGGCTGCGCGGACAGGCCTTCCCCGATGGGCGGGACTTGGAGGGGGCAGTCGAGCTGACGTGCGAACTGATCGAGGCCGCCCTGCGGCATTCGTTCGCGCGGCTGCACGAGGTCAAGCGGTTCGAGTCGGTCGAGGACCTGATGCGCGACCGGGCCGTGAAGCTGGATGCGTTGCAAAAAGCATTAGACAGCAAGGAGGAATGATGGAAAACGTGATGAGTGACTTGGAAGGCCGAACCATCGAGAGCATCTGGATCGACCAGACAACTCAAGAATACCTACGCTTTGAGACAGATCAGGGGCCGCTGTGTTACATAGCTGTAGGCGATTGTTGCTCCGAGACATGGTTCGCCGACTTGTTAGGTATCGATGCGCTTTTGGGCCAAACGGTGCGAAAAGCGGAATTCGTCTCCCTCGGTGAACCAGAAGAAAATGACAATCGCACGCGCCAAGAGTATGACTGGATCTACAGTTATAAACTCTTTACGGATCGAGGTATCGCAGACATCATCTTTCGCAACAGCAGCAATGGATACTACAGCGGCTGGCTTTCCCAGAGTAACTGCCAAGGCGACATCCAATGGGCAAAGATCATGAATGACTACAGCGCATGATTACCTTTGCATGGAGGCAATGAATGGGCCGCACTAGCAGGGACAAGGGCGCGCGGGCGGAGAACGACGTCGCCCGGCGGTTCAGGAAGGCGGGCTGGGCGGACGCGCGGCGGCACCTGGAGTTCCAGGAAGACGAGGCGGCGGAGGGGCGCGACCTCTCGGGGACGCAGCCTTACGGCGTCCAGGTCAAATGCTGGAGGACGATGCCGCCCGCGTCCGCCATCGAGCAGGTTGAGGCCAGCGACGAGTACCCGATCCCGGTCGCCATCCTCGTGCAGAGCGCGCCGGGGCAGCGGCGGAGGGAGATCGCGGTCTTGTGGCTGGACGACTTCATGGCGATCATCGCCAGGTTGAAGTCCCAAGAAGAACGGGCAAAGGAGGCATGATGCCGACGCGCCGGATCGAGGACTTTCCGATAGGGGAACTGGAGATAGATCGCGCAGAGTCCGTTGCCGACATCCAGTTGTGCCAACGGGCACTAGGCGAGGGCGCCGAGACATACTTTGACGGCAAAAGCAGCGTGCAGTACCGGCTTGCGGTGAATGAGCACATCGTCCGCATCATCGACGCGGAGCTGGAGCGACGTTCGAAGGAGGCAGGAACATGGGAAGGCTGAACGCGGGGGCGTTGGTCGCGTCTCTCGCCGTGGGCGTCCTGCTCGCCATGCTGCTCATGGCGTGGGTCGAGCTGGGGGCGATATGACGCAGCTGCGCGATCTGGAGCTCAAGGTGGAAACAGCCATCGGGCACGAGCTGGCCTGGAGGCGGTCCGGGGAATTCGGCGGCGCGTCGTGGGCCGACACCGAGCGGGGGTTCGTCTCGATCATGGTCGAGCCCCCGGAGGGCGTGCCGCAGGTCGGCGGCGAGTTCGAGCTGGGGGAGGAGGCCGCCCCGCTGTCGGCGCTCTCGCTGCGTGACCCCGCCGCGATCGCCCGCCAGTACGTCGAGCGGACGCGCGTCGGGTTGCACGTGCTGGTGGAATCCCCGATGCCGGTCGAGCTGTACGGCATGATCTGCGAGGGCACCGGCCGACAGGAGGAGTCGCGACAGCTGTTCGTCGGCGACCTGATCCTGTACGGCGAGGCCCACTACGGGGAGACCTACGCGCAGTACGTTGACTTGCTGGGGAATCCCTACAACACGCTCGCCCAGTGGAAGCACGTCGCGTCGCGGTTCCCCTACGAGACGCGGACCGAGGGCGTGCCGTTCAGCGTGTACCAGATCACCGCGTCGCTGGAGCCGCTGGAGGCGCGCCTGGAGATGGTGCGGCGGTATGCCTGCGGCGAATTGGAGAACACGACCGAGCTGGGCGACGAGGTGAAGCGCGAGCGCGCGGGGGAGCCGAACGTGGACCTGCTGCCGGAGTGCCCCGCGTGCGGGGGAAAGCTGACCTCGCGCAAGTGCAAGGCGTGCGGGTTCGACTTCCAGGCGGCGGTGTGGCTGCTGCACGACGTGGTGGCGGAGCTCGCCGCCTGCCCCGTGCCGCTGCCGGGGGACGAGATGCCGACGGTGTGGCGGCTGACCCACGCCAGGGAGGAACCATGAGCGCCATCGGCATGGAATCCACGGTTATAGACTTTGTATGCCATACAAAAAGGAATAAATGAGATGTCACATTATACGGCGCTGATCTCGGCAAACAGTCAGGAAGACTTGGCCGCGAAAATGCTGCCCTATCATGAATACGGTTTGGGCATGGACGTGGGAGAAGGCGAAAAGCAATTCCTAGTATGCGATGAGAAACACGGACTGCATAACCCGAATGCCCGGTGGGACTGGTATGGGCGGGAATGTGGTCTGCTCAAACTCAAGCCACAAAAGACCGAAGGAATACGGGTTTTCAAAAAGTTGATGGAATGGTTTCGCCATCGGCTGCTCAAACTCAAACCGCAAAGGGTTGAGTCATGCAATCCCAACGACTATGGTCCTAGCGGGATTGACAACGCACTCGTCAAGCAAGTGGACTGGAACGGCATCCTGCAAGACCAGTTCGATGCGACGGCATTGACCGATGCCTTTATTGATTTGGAAGGCAACTGGAAAGACAGGAGAATGATAAACCAATCAGGCTGTTCATCCGATGAGGATGGCAGTTACGATGAGGCGTTTTGGCAATTTGTGCGATCCCTGCCGGACTGGCAACGAGTGTATACCGTCTACTATCACAGCTAGAGAATGGAGCGGACAATGAAGGACTTCGAGATGACGGGGCTGGTCCACACCGGGGAGGAACCATGAACGAAGTCATGGAGCGGATCTTCCGGTACGTGGTAGACTACAAGGCGGAGCACGACGGGTGCAGCCCGTCGTTCGAGGAGATCATGAACGGAGTGGAGGGACTGTCGAGCACGTCGGCGGTGAGTTACAACCTGGACAAGCTGGAGGAGGGCGGGCGGATCAGGATGGCCGAGGGCCAGAACCGCAGCATCCAGGTCGTCGGCGGGCGGTGGACCTACGAGGAGGACGGGCCATGATCTACCAGCCGATGGACTTCCCGCAAGCAAAGGCCGAGGCCGCGGAATACGCGCGAGAACGCCATACCGAGACGATGGTGGTCATCCTGGAAGACGAGCAGTTCATGTGGGTCACGACGCGCCACTACATAACCGACGACGCGATCCACCCGTTCCAGGAGGCATGGTACTCCGCGTGCGGGAAGGCCGAGAACGAGGCCCTGCTGGCAACGGCGATCACGTGGATGCATCAGCGGTGAGGAGGCGTGACGGTGAAAATAACAAGATGGTTGGCCGTGATAGCGGTGCTTGTCGGCCTACTGGTGACGACTCGGTTTGCGTCGCCGGCGACGCCTCGGTTGTTCAACGATCTGCCCTTGGGCCGGTGCTACAGCCGGTGTGCCGCTTCGATCCTGCTCGACTTCGACTGGTGCGCCAGCGGATGCCGGTACGTGCTCGGTGGGGGGGAGGGGTGAGATGAGAGACCTAATACAGCGCTGGATCTGGCGTGCATTTGTGCGCCATACTTTTGGGCATCACAATGCCGACTTTGAGGCATGCAGTGACCGGTGGTGCTGGCTGACATGGCAGGTTGAGCGGCGGCTGTACTTCTGGCTGTACCCGGGGGCATGAGATGATAACGCGACAATACATGTGCCAGCTGATGGGCACGCGGGAGACGCGGCAATATCTACACCAAAGGCATAGCATCTCCCGATCGCAGACGTGCGTCGGCGACTGGTTGAGAGAGGGGCGCATCCTGCCCGTCCTGTCCTACGGGCGGCCGGGCTACATGGTGCGTCTCACGACGCGCGAGCAGGTCGACTTGGCGGTGAGGGACGAGCGCGTGCCGCCGGGACCGGAACGCAGGCGGACGCGGAAGGCGCTGCGCAACGAGGTCGCGGTGCAGCTGATGGACGAGCTCGGGCTGACGCTCGCGGGAGGGGACGCCGCCCGCCAGCGGGGCGGGGAGGAGGAGTGATGGAAAACCAGCAACAGAAGCCCAAACTGGTCGGGTATGTAGAGCCAGTACGTGAGTTTGAAGGCTACTCACTGCTGGGCTACTACGCCAGGGGCCATGTCGATCCCAGCGATGTGATTGCGGCAGTTGAGCATGACTATGGCGAGCGTTACGATCTATCGAAGGTTCGGCAAACCTACGCCCGCAATGTCCCCGTTGGGCCAGACCGCCCAGAGGAAATGGTGATGTGCACGGATGTCAAGCCGGGCCGAGGAGCCTACAAAATCACTTGGCTTGAGACGTGGTGAGTCCCGTGACCCGCCGCCGCTACGCCGCCCCGCGCGGGGCAGAGGAGGAACGATGGAACCCGAAACGCTCAAAATCGACGTCGCTGCCTGTTGCGCCAACTGTGGCAATCGCCACGGCACCTACAAGAGCATGAAGTGCGCGGCCCTGGGCGAGCTTTTTTCTGTCCTCCCCCACTGGTTGTGTGGGCGTTATCAGGACATACGGGGCGCAAAGTTCTTCATCCTTGACCTGGCACGGGCGCGGGCAGGGGAGGGATGATGCCAGCGAAGGGCAACCCCAGCCTGACGTACAGGTACAGGAAGCACTGGCCCAGGCGGGTCCCGGACCGGGGCATCAAGTTCCCGTCCTGCTGCGGCAAGAACGTGCCGCTGTGGGCGAAGGCGGACTCGCCGGGAGACGTGACGTGCGGGACATGCCGCAGGGTGCTGCGGGTCCAGGGACGATTGTAAGCATTGAAAGGAGCGAACGATGTTTGGCATGTTAGAGGCATGGGACTATCGCGACGAGTATTGGGCGTGGCTCAGAGACGAACAGAACAGCCGAAGCCGCGCAGTCGACCAGGGCAAGGAGGAATGCGTGCGCTGCGGGTATTGTTGCTGCTGCAGGACGTGCGTGCCTAGATCCGACGAAATGCAGACCGTCGCGGATTACATGGGCCTCACGGTTGAGCAGCTGATCAGGAAGCACATGGTGGGCGACAAGATCGACGGACACAGGTTCCTGCGGTTCGCAAACACGAAGCAGCAGGACGTGCTAGGCGAATTCCTTGACTGGCGACGGACGTATGACCAGGGAATTTGCACCCTGTTCGATGAAGACAGCAAAGCGTGCCTCATCTATCCAGTAAGGCCAGATGACGCCAAAGAAGCATATTGCTGGGATGGGGATTCGAACGACGCTGAGCTGTACAAGTCAATCCATGCATGGAAGGACGGCGACCTCGAAAAGCTGTGCCCCTGGATGGCAGCTGAGGACGACTGAAACGACGACGACATGGACGAGTGCTGAAGGGAGATTTTGTATGTCATACAAAATATATCCGGTCTTGTTCAACGGCGAGATGGTGCGGGCCGTACTGGCGGGACAGAAAACGCAAACGCGGAGGCCCATCAAGCCGCAGCCGTCGGATAAAATCATCCGATATGCTAGGACGCGCGATTTAATGGCTGATGTGTGGAATCGTTACTATGAGGAAGGCTATCGCGAATGGATGGGTGTATTGCCCGATGGGGCCATGACATGCCATCGCGATTGTCCCTACGGGTTGATTGGCGATCATCTATGGGTCCGCGAGACATTCGTTCTCGAGGACACAGACGAGGTGCCCACGGACGGGCGCCCCTACCGCGAGATGGAGGAGCCTGGCGAGTTTGGGCAACTGCTTGTGCCGCATTATCGGGCCACTGAGCCCGAGCCGCATATCGTTCCTCTGGACCTGTCGGATAGCTACGATGACCGCACCCGCTGGCATCCTTCCATCTTCATGCCGCACTGGGCGTCGCGCATCACGCTGGAGGTCACGAACGTGCGGGTGGAGCGGGTGCAGGACATCACGGATGACGACGCCTGGGAGGAAGGCGCGTGGTGGTGGAGGCACGATGATGCAGCCGGTCCGCCCTTCTATGTGCGCAAGGGCTACAATGTCGAGTGTTTCTCGGAACTGTGGGACTCTATCTATGCCAAACCCAAGCCCGTCTACAGGGACAAGCAGATCGTGCACTATATCAGTTACCCGTGGGAGGCAGACACGGAGACGCGGGAGCATCGTGGGTTGCCCTGGTTCGTGTACGGCAATCCATGGACATGGGCGGTATCGTTCAAGAAGCTGGAGGGCTGACCTTGCGCGGCGTCCTGATGGGCGACTTCTTCGGCGGAGAGGACACGTCCCCCGTTGAGGGCCGGTGCCGCGAGTGCGGCAAGCCGGTCACGGCAGGCGCGACGTTCTGCATCCGGCACAAGTTCCGGCTGGAGCGGGCGCGCCGCCAGACGCGGCGGCTGTGCGAGCTGGCGCGGCGGCGGAAGATGGGACGGCTAATCCACGAGTGGTGGGAGGCGACAAAGGAGGCATGATGAGCAAACTGAAGATTCACTGCGAGAACGAGTCAGTCATGGAATTGGATGGAGGGACAGAAGATCCAAAACAGGTGAAGGACTGGCTGATAGAGCTGGCAAGCACAGGTTTTGCGTTCTCACATTCCGACAGTGGAACTCTCATATTGTTCAACTTCAGGTACGTGACTTTCATAGAGTACGAGCCGGAACAGGATTCAACCGTAGACGCAAGCGATGCACTAGAAACGGTCAACTTGGAGGGCGAGACAATCGAGTCTTGACCCATGACCAGTGGGAGGCATGACATGCAACAGTACATCTTGTTCCTGCCGGCGGGCCTGCTCGGCCTGCTGGCCGTCGGGGTCGGCGTCCTGGGATGGCTCAAGCCGACGGGCCAGGAGACGGCACCGCGCATCAACGAGGGGGCCGTCTCGCGAGTCGTAGGCCTGCTCGTCATCGCAGCGCTGGCTTGGCTGGCCCTGGTTGCGGCAGGAGGGAATTGACGATGCATACCAGCGACAAGGTTCTTAGGGCCCTCAGCCTGTACGTGAAGGGCGGGGGGACATTCGGGACCCGGAAGTACCTCGCACTGCACGACCAGCTGGTGGGGATCTACCGGGATGTGAAGGTGCTGGAGCAGCGTCCGGAGCCGCCGCTGGAGATGCTGGAGCGGTGGGCCAGGGAGAACGAGCCCTAGGAACCGGGTATTGACAATCTGCCCGGTTCGTGATACAATGAAAGCGGAGTGGGATGGCGACCCACACCGACAACCAGTAGCACGCGGACCCGAAACCCTTGTGGTTTCTCACCGGGCGGTATAGGAACAGTCCCCAGCCAGGGCTTCTTCTATATCGCGTGCTACGGCCTATACCGTCCGCTGAGAGATCGCGAGGGTTTTGTTTGTCAGGAGGACACGATGGCTGTATGCGACTACTGCGGGCAGGAAATGACCGATCCCGCAACGAAGAGCTGTAGGTCGGACTCCATCATATTCCCAGACGGCGAGTGCTTGCGTCCCATCCCGTACGCGCCAGAGTATGGCGGCCCAGACCGGCGGTGCCATGACTGCAATGTCACACGGGGCGGGTTCCACCATGCTAGGTGCGACATGGAACGGTGCCCCCGGTGCGGGGGTCAGCTCATCAGCTGCGGGTGCCTGTCAGTAGAGGTGGAATGACAAACGAAACCGTGATTCTGAGGGGGAGGGATGCGGTAGAGAACGCCGCGTCTAGGGGCCGAGGGTACCGCTGGTGACAGCAGCGTAGAGTAGGCATCGAGAGGCCTTGTCAGCCGATAGAGGGTGGAATTCCCTCCCTCCCCAGTTCCTTTAACAAGGTAATATGTCGCGGACCCGTGGCAGCGGGCAGTGGTGTGAGCATCTGTGGTCGGCGGTCCTACCAAGACGCGGAATCTGTCAATCAGACTATGTAACGAAAGGGAGTGAATGCCATGAAACGTAAACTGTTCTGGTGGGTCTTAGCAATTGGGTTGCTGGTTCTGACTATGCTCGCGCTTGCGATAGTTGAGAGTCGGGGACAGGATCTGGTGCCGAGGGCATACTTACCGCTTGTACTGAAAGCAGAGGCTGCGCCGACCTCAATACAGCCCACGCCGACCCCAATACCTACTCCTACACCTACTCCTACGCCGTCTCAATGTGTGTTGTATATGGAAACCAAGGTGGGCAGTTTGACGTATGGGGTCTTTCGCTCGGGCTTCGGCTCGAAGTACGTAGATGATTGGGGTGCCCGTCTTTATGGCAGTTTTCCTGCGGGTACATACAGTTGGCAAGCGGATGCTCGGTGCTATGGTGGTCGTGTTAGTGCTTGGGGTACTGATTACTTTGGGGTTGGTGATTGGGAGCATGTCTTCAGGTGCGATTGGGCAACATATCCATTTGAGCCGCCCAGACTTATCCTTTGTGATCGTTTGAGGGGGAGGTAGTACGCACCGTAACGCACAGCGCGACTAGGAACAGGAAGGTATAGTGCAAATCGGAAAGCTGACTATACACGGCCCCTACCTCAAGATGTTCATCTACGGCTTCACAGGTGCGGGGAAGACGCACTTTGCCGGTACAGCGCTGGATATGGTTGGGAGCTGGGTAGGGGATCTAGCCCACGACATGATCACTGAAAAGAGGACCAAATGAGCATCAAGGTCATGACCAAAGTCTGGGACCAGTCAAAACAGAAAGGCAGCGCACTCCTGCTGCTGCTCGCAATCTCGGACCACGCCGCCGACGATGGGTATTGCTGGCCGGGGATTAAGACGCTGGCGAGCAAGATCCGTATGTCGGAGCGCAGCGTGATGCGCCTAGTCAAGTCCATGGAGGAAGACGACGAGCTGTACGTCGTCCGGGGCAACGCCAACAACCGCTACGTCGTGACGGTCGGGATGACGAAAGACGACCTGCACCGCATTCTCCAGGCACGAGGCCAGCCGATACCATGTGACAACTTGTCACCTGACAAGATGACACGTGACAACGGTGACGGGGCAGGTGACACATGTGTCACTTCGGAAGTGACACAACCATGTCACCCTAATCTTCATGATCCATCACTTAACCATCAAGATCGCGCCTCCGCGCGACCGACAACAAACGAACCAAAAGCTACTACGCTGCCGGTCTTCGAGTGGGAAATGTCGGACGACGACATCCACGTGATCGAGTGTCCGCAGTGCGAAGGCCAGGTGGACGTGTGGACGGAGCTTTCCGCGTCCGCGGCCCAATGTCCCCATTGCGGCTTGCCCCTCCAGATCAAGGACAGCCATGGGAAAGTCACGCATCGTCCTCCTCAGGCCGCCCGGCATCGGACGCGTGCGTCGCCATGGCTGGTCGCCGTCGAGGCGTTCTGCGAGTACGCCGGGCTGGAGTGGACCAAGGTGTCAGGCGTGCAGAAGGGGCAGTGGGCACGCTCGATCGCGGAAGTCGCGGGCGAAGGCGCGGACCCTGGGGAGGTGGCCGCAGCGATCAGGGCGATGGAGATATACGACGTGGCGAACCTGAAGTCGCCCTACCAGGCGCGGTTCAAGGAGCCGCTGGTCATCGCGCTGGCGCGGAGTGAAGGGTCCGACCTGGAGACCGTGCCGCTGGAGGAGCTCAGGGCCCGGCTCGCCGGCGGGGAGCTGCGCATGGACGACCTGGATGCGGGGGAGCAGGCGGTGGTCCTGGCGCGTCTGGGGGCGCTGCCGTGAGCGAGATGATCTCCTTCGGTGCCGGGGTGAACTCGATCGCCATGACTATCATGCTCGTCAACGACGGCTGGCGTGGGCCGATTGTCTGGGCCGACACGGGCGGGGAGTGGCCAGAGACGCTGTGCTATATGAGAACCTTCGAGGAGCAATGGCTGAGGCCGAGGGGGCTGGAGATCACGGGGCTGTCGCCTGCCACCCACGCCGAACTGTACGACGACAAGCGGCTGGGCGGCCTGGCCGACACGCTGGAAGAATACTGCCTGATGCGCGGCATCATCCCCATTCTGGCGGTGCGTTGGTGTTCAGTGCAGTTCAAACGCAACCCGCTGGAGAACTGGCGGGAGGCACACGGGTTGGAGCGCACGTGTCTGGGCATGAGCGCCAGCGAACCGCGACGCATCCGAGAGGATCCAAGTATACGCTATCCCTTATGGGAAGAGGGTATCACGCGTGGTGAATGTCGGCGCATCATCGCTGAGGCGGGCCTAGAACAGCCCATCAAGTCGGGCTGTTTCTTCTGCCCAGGCCAGCGCCTCGACAACTGGCGGCGACTGTACTATGAGCACCGCGACCTCTACGATCGCGCCGTGGCACTGGAGGACAATGCCAGCGAGCGCAACCAAAAGTGGGCGACGCTTGATCCGCATGGTATCAGCCTGCGCGAGCATGCCGCACGACGGTGGGAGGGGCAGATGACGATGGATTTGACCCAGTGGCTGCCGTGCCTGTGCAGCCTGTGAGGAGGACCCGATGACTGTTAGGCAACGAGCTGGATTGGTACTCCTGTTGCTAGGACTAGCCATGATGATCGTCAACGCCGGACTCGACGGCGTAGAGACCGCGCGCATTATCCGAATAGTTCTTTACTTTCTGGTTGGTGCTGTCATGTTCGTAGCACGGGATCGGAAGGAATGATGGCAACTGACCCCGCCGGCAAGCTGGTCAGCCTCGACGCGGAACGCGCGGTCCTGGGCGCGTGCCTGATCGACCCCGACGCCGTCGCCAAGGCCGCCGAGGAGCTGGAGGCGTCCGACTTCCACGACGAGGGCCACCGGGCCCTGTTCGCTGCCATGGTCAGCCTGGACGACCAGGGGCAGGCGCCCGACCAGGTCGTCCTCCGCGACGAGATGGGGGCCGATTTCGGCAAGCTCGGCTGCAAGGAGGGCGGAAGGCGGGAGGCATACCTGACCTGGCTCGTCAACCGCACGCCGACAGCGATGCACGCCCAGCGCTATGCCTCCATCGTCCGCCGCCTGTCGACGCTTCGCCGCCTGGTGGGCTACGGGGCGCGCGTGGCGCAGGAGGCGTACCGCGACCGGGACGACCTGGACGACGTGTTCGCCCGGGCGCGGCGCTGGCTGGACGCGATCGAGCCGCGTTCCGGCGAGGACGAGGCGGTGCTGTACTGGGAGGAGAGCCTTCGGGCGTTCTTCGACGGGCAGCTGGCGCGGTCGGTCGAGGCCGACGAGCGCGAGGAGGGGCTGGTCCGGTGGGTCACGTTCCCCTGGGCCGGAATGCGGCGCTACCTGTCGCACCTGCGCGAGGGCACGCTGGCCATCGTCGCCGCGGAGCCGGGCGTGGGCAAGACTGCGTTTCTGGAGGGGATGGCGGAGCACAACGCGCGGCAGGGCCTGCAGGTCGTGTTCTTTCACCTGGAGCTTTCGCACCAGATCATGATCGACCGCCGCACGGCGCGGCACTCTGGCGTCCCGGTCCAGGCCCTCGAGGAGGGAGGCATGCCCGACGAGGCGCAGCGGGCCCAGGACGCGCTCAGGGCGTGGCCGGGCGGAATCCATTACGTGCACTGCCCACGCTGGTCCGCGCCGCGGATCGTGCGTCGGGCGGCGGCGCTGAGGCAGCGGGGCCTGTGCGACCTGGCGATCGTCGACTACCTGCAGAAGCTGTCGCTGTCCTTCGAGAACGGAGCCAACCGGGCGCAGGCGCTCGGCCATGCGCTGGAGGTGCTCAAGAGCTGCAGGGAGCAGCTGGGGATCCCGTTCGTGGTCGCGTCCCAGTTCTCGCGCGGCTCGCGGGACAGGAAGGTGAAGGTGTCCGACGACATCCGCGACACGGGCGAGGCCGAGGACAAGGCGAACATGATCGCCCTCCTGGACCGCCCGAGGTCGGCAAAGAACGTCGTGCAGGGCGGCAGGACGGTGCTGAGGGCGGGCGACCGCGTGCCTACGGCGTCGTGCCGCATGGACAAGAACACGCTGGGCGCGGTGGGCAGCTTCTCGCTGGTGTTCGACGGGGCGCGGTTCTCGTTCGCGGACTCGCCGAGCGAGGCGACGCTGGCGACGCTGGAGCCGCCGCCGCTCAACTTCTGAAAGGGGAAAAGGATGGGCAACGTCAAGAAGATCATCGACGGACTTGAGATATTCCGCCGCCA